>JAEEGF012345826.1_pt1 | contig 29277 bp, 18 predicted proteins | sample 9134171 | NCBI WGS metagenome assembly JAEEGF01 (sample SAMN16246542, study PRJNA631951) | gut metagenome | biome: gut microbiome; feature: rumen; material: AP-attached | host: Bos | place: Iran: Karaj | collected 2018-10 | reverse complement strand
TGAAGAGCTTGCTAATAAAGCTAGTGAGGATTTCGAAAAGGCTCAGAGTAACTTTAATACTACAAAAGAAGCTTTTGAGAAAGCACTTGATGAAGCAAATAAAGCTCAGGAAGCTTATCTTGCTGCAGTTGATGCTGCAAATGGTAAGGCTGCAGAAGCAAAAAAACATCTTGAAGAAGCACAGGTAAATGTAAATAAGTTAAATTCAGATCTTGAAGCAGCAACTAAGGATCTTGCTATAGCAAGAGAGAATGCCGAAGCTGCAAAAGAGCTTGATATTGATGGAAAGAAAAAAGCCTTTCATGATATATCTGAAGATAAAAAGAAAGCTGTTTTAGAATTAAAAGACCTTAAAGCAAAAAGAAATGCTGGAGCAGACGCTCAGAAAGTTGTAGATGATGCCAAGGCAGCAGCAGCAAAGGCAGAAAAAGATAATGATGAAGCAATCAAGGCAGGACAGAACGCTCAGAAAGTTGTAGATGATGCCAAGGCCGCAGCAACAAAGGCAGAAACAGACAATGCGAAAGCAATTCAGGCAGGAAAAGACGCTCAGGGAAGAGTAGATGCAGCTAAGGCTGCAGCAGCACAGGCAGAAACAGATAATGATGAAGCAATCAAGGCAGGACAAGCTGGTCAGAAAGCTGTAGATGATGCCAAGGCCGCAGCAGCACAAGCAAAAACAGACAATGCAACAGCAATTCAGGCTGGAAATGATGCGCAGAAGTTAAGAGATGAGGCTGACACAATTAGAGATAATGCACAGAAGCATCTTGAGTATTTAGATACGATTGAACCTAAGAGTATTGATAATGTTGGCTTGCCTACAAGTACGGGACATAATCAGGGAATTGCAGAGCAACTTATCACCTATTGGGTGCTGTCACAGAACCCTAATGCAAAAGTGGAAAGAACAGGTAATCATAATTATAATAAATTCAAAGGAAAACATTTCTTTGCCATGATAATAGATGGACAAGAACATTATTATAATTTTGATACTGATTCTTGGGGAAATAATATTAGTGTTTTTGAATTGGATTCTAATAAGAACAAAAAAGGTGATGTGTTCATTACCAGGAAGAACTATACAGATATAAAAGCTAATGCTCAGAAAAATGCAGAAGCCGCCAAAAAAGCAGCTGAGCAGGTAGCCAAAGCCAATGATGCAGCAATCAAGGCAGGACAAGCTGCTCAGAAAGCTGTAGATGATGCCAAGGCCGCAGTAACACAGGCAGAAACAGACAATACAGCAGCAATTAAAGCGGGAGAAGACGCACAGGGAAGAGTGGATGCAGCTAAGAATGCAGTAACACAGGCAGAAACAGATAATGATGCAGCAATCAAGGCAGGACAAGCTGCTCAGAAAGCTGTAGATGATGCCAAGGCCGCAGTAACACAGGCAGAAAAAGATAATGATGCAGCAATTCAGGCAGGAAAAGACGCTCAGGGAAGAGTAGATGCAGCTAAGACTGCAGCAGAACAGGCAGAAAAAGATAATGCAGAAGCAATCAAAGCGGGTGTTAAGGCAAAAGAAGATCTTGTAGGCGTTAAAAAAAGAGTTAAAGAACTGACTGAAAAGAAACAGGAAGCAGAAGCTGCGCTTAAACTTGCTCAGAAATATACAAAAGAATATGAGGCAGTACTCAACTATTACAACAAGCTTGCAACAGCTGCTTCTGAAGCAAATGAGAAATTTAATAATGCATCTGATGAGCTTAAAAAAGTAAACGCTGCAATTGATAACCTTACAGCTAATGATGTGACAGGAGAGCCAAATGATAAGGTTACAAAAAGGCTTAATGATCTCAAAGAACAGTATAAAGAGGCGAAGGCTGCTTTTGCTGCTGCTCAGAAAGCTCAGAAGAATGCTAATGATGAGCTTGCTAAGGCTGAAGAAAAGCTTGCTGATAAGAAAGCAGAAATTGCAGAAATCATCAGAAGAAATGCTGAAAACAGTGCTAAGTCAAATCAGTCAGATGACAATAGAAATGCTGACGCTGTATATTCAGGTGACAATGACCTTGGAAATGAAGCAGATTCAACTGTAGACGTTATTACTGCAGTAGCCACAACTAAGACACTTACAGCTAAGGTTCCTTCATTAGCTGTTAATACACAGGCTACACCAGCAGTTCTTGGAGCAAAGAAGTCTTCAAAAGCTGCAACAAAGGTTAAATCTGTAAATGTGGTAGCTAAGGCTGATTCAAACGATACACAGGCAGCAGGTTCTGATGCGACCGTAGCAGTTCCTGAAGATGCAGCAATAACTGAAGAGAACAACGCTAAGTCAGAGGAGAGCACAACATCTGAGAATAAGAATGATCTTAATGGTGGAGCAACAGAAATCGCTGAGACAGAAATGCCTCTTGCAGCAGCTCCTTCAGAAAAGAAGAGCCCTCTTCCAGCAGTTATTGTTGCAATCCTTGCAGCACTTGGAATCTCTGTAGAGGAAGTAGTTAGAAGAAATTCTAAAAAGAATAAAGCTGATCAGAAGACAGACAAGAAGTGATAGCTAGTTGTTAATACACCAAATAGGGAATATTATGCCCATAATATAAAGTCCTTTTTGGAACACACACATTAAATTAGGGAGCAGGTCCTCGTGACCGGCTCCCTAATGTGTTGTACAAGACAGTATTGATAAAAGTTATCATATAAACATATTGTTCTCCTAATAAGAGTTAGCATATACTAACAATGCTGCTCTTTTGCGGCTAAAATAGTAAATCTAAGTTAGGGGGAACAATGAAAAAAGTTGTATCTATTCTCTGCGCAGTGACAATAGCTGCGTCTATGTTCTTTCAAGGAACAATCGTACAAGCAGCTGATATAGGTGACTCTGCTATGGTAGATAGCAGTAGTGCAGAATTATCAGCTGATCCTATCGAATCAGATAGTAGTACAGAGTTGCCATCAGAGTCTATCAAAGCTGATAGTAGCAATCAGGAATTATCTACAGATTTTACTAATGTAAGTCTTACCTCCGTGGAATTATCCGGTGGTGCTGTAGTATTTAGCTTTGATTGTGATGGTGACAAACTATACAGCATCGTTCAGGAGGGATTGAAAGTCCTGATTGGAGATAAGGAAATAGCGTATGAACCAAACTATAGCTACTTTGGCTATAACAATCAGGGAACATACATAAAAAGCGGAAATGCTATATATTTCTATCCATCAGACTTTGCTGAGGGAGACAATATAGTTTCTCTTTCTTCAAAAGAAATAAATCTTAAGATTGGTGTTAAGAAGACAACAGTAAGTGAGAGCTGGTTTGGAAATGAATATGCATTTGAAACCTTTGAAGTAGCGCAGGATCAGGAAGAACCGGCAGAAGAACCTGAAAAAGAGAAAAAGCTCTTTATCCGCCTGGTTGGAAGCTTCGAATCCAAGATGGTTGGAGAAGAAGATGTGGATGCTATTTCAAGCGCGACAACGGCACCATATCTTCCTGAGAATGCTAATTCGGTCAAGCTCCAGGCTGCCCTTGTCGATTATGCTTTTTCTAATGAAGAGGTTTTGGAACAGGATTGGCACGAACTTAGCTTTTTTTGTACGGAAGAAGGTTCTGTCAGAGTTAATGAAGATCCTACTAAGACAAAAATTGTAATTGAGCCTGAATGTGAAGGAATAACCGGAAACTACAATATTTTTACAGGTGATGTCACTTTGACAGGTAAGCCAATGAAGGCCGGTACATACAATGTTCATGTAGAATTCACTGATGATCAGGACAGACATGCAACAAGTAATACTGTTCCATTTACAGTTAATGCCCTTGATGAGAAGCTCACCAACCATCTGAGGCTTGAGAACTGTACACAGACAGGTGATGGATATTATATCTATGACCAGGATCCATGGTACATTGAGGATCTTGGAGCAGATACAGTAGTAGTGCCCAAAGAGATCAAGGCATGGTACGGTTCACATACAATGGGAACCTATTCTGAAATTGGTAAGATAATATCTCTTTCAAATGGCGAAGAACCTGAACAGACACTGGTAATTCCGCAAGGCTGTAACCTTACTATGATAAATGTCAGAGTACACAGCGGTGTCAGGATCCTTGTTCAAAACGGAGCTAAATTTTCTATTAGACAGTCAACTCTGGAAGGAATTGTAGAAGTAGAAAATGGAGGAACACTTTCCTGTGATTATGTAGATTACGGAGAAAATGCCGGCTTTATCTTTGGCTCAGCCGTAAACGGACAGATCAGGTTAAAAGACGGAGCTACAATTGAAAATGCAAGAATAATTTCCCACACAAATTATTCTGCAAGAGATGATGTTAACAGAAGAAATCAGGAGCCTGTAGTTGTGGTAGAGGGAAATGTTAGTGTTAAAGGAAATCTCTACATTCTTGCAGATGAAGCTCCAAACGGATCCTTTGGACAGACAGCTCTTTTAGTAAGTGGAACTTTGAATATTCCTGCCGACTCTACAGTTGCAGCCTATGGCGGCGGAAGTTCAAATCTTACTGCCAAGGGCGGCGACGCAATTGTTCTTGATAAAGGCATGATCCGGGGCGATGGTAATCTGATTGCTGTTGGAGGCTTTGGAATGAATCTGACAGCAGACAGATCCTTACTCGGCGGAGGTGCCGCTATTACAGGAGATGGCTCCATTGATGTAAAAAGAGTTTACGCTGAAGGCGGCTCCAGTTTTGACACTTTAGTTAAGCCTGTGCAGGGGAATATCCTTGTATCAGACAGAACAAATATAACTGCTGTATATGGCAGGTCAAATGGTGAAACCAGTGATAAATACTGGCATGGAACAGGAGATGATAACACTGTTCCAGCCTTGGATATGTATTTTGAAAACACGGAGCCTTCTGAACCTGCGCCGGCCGATGAAGAAATCGTGTACAAAGATGGTGTGTATATCGGAACAGGTAAGGGCAAAAAAGGAGAAATCAAGCTTTCGGTAACAATAAAAGCAGGAAAGGCTGTTGATATCTCCGAAGTATCTCAGAATGAGACTCCTTCCTTCTGGGCTAAGGCCAAAGAGCTAATTGAAACTATAAAGAGCAAAACACCAAAGGCTACAGAAGTTGATGCAATTGATACTATAACCGGTGCAACAGTGAGCTCAAAAGGAATAAAAGAAGCTGTAAACGATGCTTTTCTTCAGGCTAAAAAAGCTGCAGAAGCTGAAAATGAAGATGATACGATCACCGGTGAAGGAACATTAAACAATCCTTACCAGATCAGTAATGCGGCGCAGCTTGCAAAGTTTGCAGGAAACGTTGACGAAGGAGATAACTACTCAGGAAAATATGTGGTTCTTACAAAAGATATAGATCTTGGCAGGATTGAGAACTTTAACTCGATTGGAACAGAGGATGGGTTTAACATTTTTGCAGGTTCCTTTGATGGCAGAAATCATGTGATCAATAATATGACTATACGAGCTGAAAAAGCTGCAAATACAGGCTTTTTTACAGCTCTTGCAGCAAATGCCCAGGTTAAGGATCTTAAACTTGAAAATGCTCATATAGAAGCAAGTGGGGACTATAGCCTGTATGCAGGGTTTGTAGCAGGTAATATCAAGAAAGCTGCAGTTATTGACCACTGCGCAGTTTCCGGAAGCATGAAGGTAACTTCAGATTCATCAACTGCTGAAGTTGGCGGAATTGTCGGCAACATGATGCTCAAATCAGTTGTGAATAGCTGCATGTCAGATGTGACAATAAATGCCGAATTCGCAGAAGGCTCTGTTGCTGACATTGGAGGAATTGCAGGTCTGTCCAAGATGAATGCACTAGTTTACAACTCATCTGCAAAAGGATCATTAAATGCAGTGGGAAGTGACGGCCTTCAATCTGGTGGCGTAGTTGGTAATGCCATGGGTAAGACCGACAATGTGGTTTCTACTGCAACTATTTCTGGACAGGGCGCTAAGGGCGCCTTGTTTGGGACACTTGATTCATTTGGATACGCTGCTCATTATTATTCATCTGCCAAAGAACTGACAGTAGCAGGAAATAAGCAGGAAGAAGTTAATGATAACTATTCTGCAGCTCTTTTAAACAGCAATATTTCTGAACTTTATAAGGTATATGATGCCTGCGATTACTATAAGTGGGGGCAAAACGGGGATAACTTAATTATTACTGATGAAGTATGGCATGAGACAGCAATTGACGCTTCAATATTTGATGGCGGTGATGGCTCAGCTGAAGATCCATACAGAATTTCCAACAAGGAACAGCTCATTAAATTTGCGTCTTCCCTTAATGCGGAGATTTTATATGATGGCAAATTTGTTGAACTGACTAATGATATTGATATTTCTGATGTAGAGAACTGGGAACCTGTGGGCGGATCGGAGTTTGCTTTTAACGGAACCTTCGATGGAAAAGGACATACCATATCGGGATTAAGAGAAGGAACTGCTGATAAGCCAAGACAGCTCAGCACAGAAGCTGAAGATTTTTCAAATGCTCTTGGACTTTTTGGAACACTTGGAATCAAGGGAGCAGTTAAAAACCTAAATCTTACAGATGTAGAAATCTACGCATACAGACTTGATGCAAGCTTTGTTGGCGGTATTGCGGGATACATGCAGGGCGTAACTGATGAGTCATCCAGACAGGGTGCAATCATTGATACTTGTTATGTTCAGGGGAAAATATATTCAGCAACTCATGAAAAGAATGCCTATGTAGGCGGCATCGCAGCCCGCCAGTACAAAGGCGCAGTTATAAACTGCCACACAGATGTAGATTTGAAATCCACTGTAGAATATGGCGAATCTATTGCTTCTGTAGGTGGTATTACAGGAATGACTAACAGAGGACTCGTAGCTAACTGCTATTCTACAGGCAAATACTATGGAAGCATGGTTCGTGATATAGAAAACGAAATCGAGGGAATGTCATCTGTAGGCGGTCTTGTAGGTGTAGATGCTGGAGACCTGGTAAACTGTTATGTCAGTGGTGACACAACTTCTGAACATTACAGCATCTATACAGGAGCTGTGACCGGATGGGTTACGGGAATTGGTAAGGCCTATCAGAGCTTTTACGATAAGAACACCAAAATGACTATAGCGGGACGCCCTGAAGCTGAGGTTCAGCCATACGGAACCAAGACTGTTGGTGGCGTTAATGAGGAAGGCGTTGCATATGAGGGCGGTGTTGTAGATCAGCTTGATCCATTTACAGCCGATAAATACGCTGATGTTGCTAAGTCTCTTAATAAAAACTTTGATTCTTTTGCCATAGACATTTCTAAATATGGCCTTTCGGAGAATGCTCTTTATCTCTGGAAATTCCAGAATGGAAAAGTGATTTTAACAAGTGACAGAGCAAAAGTTACCTATGTTCAGCCGGAAGCTGAGAAAGTGCCTGTTGAGCCGCTCGTGATGCAGGATGGTACCTGGTATGGCAGAGACAAATCGGTTGCCGTAGTAGTTAAGATCATGGTAAAAGATGGAGCTGTTATTTCTGAGGAAGTATTAAGTGGTAATAAGAATGATAGCGAGAAATATCTGGAAGCCCTTAAAAGAGCGCAGGATAAAGCTATTTATGGAGATCCTACGGCTTATGGCGCAGGAGATCCTTCCAAATTTGCAGGAGGAACAGGAACAAAAGAGAACCCTTACCTTATTGCAAATGAAGAACAGCTCAGATATATTGCCCAGGCAATAAATGAAGATGAAGTCTGGGACAATAAGTACTTTAAGCAGACAAAAGATATTACTCTTTCTGATGAAGAGTGGATGCCGATAGGCTTTGCTATAAAGGCCAAGATAAAGGGTGATCCTGTCCTGTTTAGCGCTTATCCATTCAGAGGAAATTATGATGGCGCAGGTTACACTATTTCGGGCTTTAGGATTGGATCCAAGGATGCTCCTGCCAAGATGTATACTGCCGCAATGTTTGGATTTACAGGTGGTGACTATGAGTCAAACCTTGTGTATGGTGATGATGTTCAGAAGGTTGAACTTAAGAACATTAATCTGAAAAACATATACGTCAATAATGAAGTCCTCTATGATACTTATGCAGCAGGGCTTGTCGGAACAGGCCAAAACGGAGTATTCATTGATAACTGCAGCGTGACCGGTGTAATAAATGTCAAAGCTGATGATATTGCCAGCCGAGGAGCAGGACTTGCAGCCAGCATGTTAAGAGGCCTTGTGACCAACTGCTGGACAAATGTGTATATAAATGCAGTAACTGAGGACGGAGATGTATATGCAGGAGGCCTGTTTGCAGTAACTAATAGAATCAATGCAATAAACTGCTATACACTTGGCGATGTTTGCGGAAGTTCTAATACCAATAATAAGGTTCATATTGGCGGACTTACAGGTATGGCAGGTGCTTTCCAGTACAACTGCTATGCGATGGGCAATGTTACATCAGACAGACCAACAATTGATCTTGGTATTGCAGACGGCAGAATTGCTAATATTGCCTATGACAGAAATTGTTATTACAATACTGATGCTAAGCTTACCGAGAACGGAGTTGTCATTGAGAGCGTATATACAGGAGCTGACGGAACAGGAAGCAGTAAGGATGTCACATTTGGTAAAACAAGGTCAGAAATAGGAAGCAAGAAGTTTGCAGATTTGCTGAATAAGAATGTTGATAGTGTAGTATCAGAACTTGAAGCTGCCGATATTGAACTTGGCGGAATTATGGGTATCTACTATAATGCAGGATCATCAGGCCTGAAGAGATGGGTGGTAAAAGATGGAGTTGCTGTCTTTGGAACTCAGAAGAGCCAGCAGGATAAAGGAGGAATAGATAAGCCTTCAGAAAATGAGAAGCCCTCAAACTACTCATTTACAAGTAATACTACATATTTTGAAACACAGGCAAAGGAAACTAATACAAGTGCTCAGAACAATTTGGAAGGAGTTCTGGGAGCAAAGAAGGAAAATGCAGTTTCTAAAGAAATAAGGAAGAACTCCAAGATCAAATTGGAAACAGCTGCGACAGATTCTGATGGCATAGATAAAAAAGATTCAATCAATGTTGCAAACACAAATGAGTCTTCTGATGGATTTGATAATACTACGGTTAAGGACAATACTGAGGAAGCAAGTGAGACTGACTTGGACGATGCAGTAGGAGCAGCTTCTACTTCCGGCAGTAATGCAGAAATACCTGACCCGGAAGTCCCGCTTTCATCAGGCGGTTCGAATGTACCGGTAGTTCCAATCGTAATTATTGTAGTAGCTCTGGCTGCCGGAGCTGTTGCAGGTACCATGGCATATAGGAAAAAACGTTGATAATTTAAGAAAATTTAAGAAAGTTATGAGTCTATCATATAGCAAAAAGGACTTTACACTTATGTTTTTCTATGCTAAACTACATTAGTTGCTGACGAGAATTCAGTAACTGTTACAGAAACTACCTTTTACCCGGATAATGGATACTCCAACCTTTATCTGCGTAGCAGGCGGATTCACACAAAGTTAAGGGCTTGAGTAATATATTCAGCCCAGAGAAAAGGAGAAGAGAAATGATCGCAAAAGAGAAAAAGACAGAAGTTATCGAGAAGTTCGCTAGAAAAGCTGGCGATACAGGATCACCAGAGGTTCAGGTTGCTATCCTCACAGAGAGAATCAAGGAGCTCAATGCTCACCTTGACAAGAACCCTAAGGATCACCACTCAAGAAGAGGTCTTCTTAAGATGGTAGGTCAGAGACGTAGCCTTCTTGGTTACCTCAAGAAGAAGGATATCGAGGCTTATCGTAAGCTTATCGCTGATCTTGGTCTTAGAAAGTAATTTTGCAATTAAAGGCGGGACTAGGCTGATGAGAATCAGCCTGTTCCGCTTTTATACATTTATATGATATGAGTGTTCAAAGTTATAATAAAACTTGTGTTTAACATGATTTTTATTATGACCTTGAAAACTTAATATCATATAAATAGAACAATAAACATGATTGAACTGCACACGTGCCTGAAGTGGCAATGGGGCCATATTTTTGTCCCCGGCCAGATGATGGATCACGGATGAGCAGGAAGGAGACAAAATGGTAAAAACTTATTCAATGGAACTGGCTGGTCGTACTCTTAAGGTTGAGATCGGCAAGGTAGGTAAACAGGCTAATGGTTGCGCATTCATGCAGTATGGAGATACAACTGTTCTTTGTACAGCAACAGCAAGCGCTAAGCCAAGAGATGGAATCGATTTCTTCCCTCTTTCAGTAGAGTATGGCGAGAAATTCTATGCTGTTGGCAAATTCCCTGGCGGATACAATAAGAGAGAGGGTAAGCCTTCTGAGAATGCTATTCTTACAAGCCGTGTTATCGATCGTCCTATGAGACCTCTTTTCCCTAAGGACTACAGAAACGATGTAACAATCGAGACAATGGTTATGGCTGTTGATCCTCAGTGCCGTCCTGAGCTTGTAGCTATGCTCGGCGCATCAGTTTCAGTTTCAATTTCAGATATCCCATTCGATGGCCCATGTGCTATGACACAGATCGGTATGATTGATGGTGAGCTTATCGTTAACCCTACTCAGGAGCAGTGGAACACAGGTGACCTCAAGCTTACAGTTGCATCTGTAGGACAGAAGGTTATCATGATCGAGGCTGGTGCCAACGAGATTCCTGAGGAGAAGATGAAGGAAGCTATCTACAAGGCTCACGACGTAAACCTTCAGATCATCGAATTCTTCAAGGGCATCGTAGCAGAAGTAGGTAAGCCTAAGCACGAGTACACAAGCTGTGCAGTTCCTGAAGAGCTCTTTGCAGCTATCAAGGAAGTTGTTCCTCCAGAAGAGATGGAGAAGGCTGTATTCACAGATGACAAGCAGACAAGAGAAGGCAACATTGCAGAGATTACAGATAGATTAACAGAGAAGTTTGCAGACAACGAAGAGTGGCTTGCAATCCTCGGAGAGGCTATTTATCAGTACGAGAAGAAGACTGTACGTAAGATGATCCTCAAGGATCACAAGAGACCTGATGGACGTGAGATCAAGCAGATCAGACCTCTTTCAGCTGAGGTTGACCTTATCCCAAGAGTACACGGAAGTGCTATGTTCACACGTGGACAGACACAGATCTGTGATGTAGTAACTCTTGCACCTCTTTCAGAGGCTCAGAAGGTAGAAGGTCTTGATGCTTTCGCAGCAGACAAGAGATATGTACATCAGTACAACTTCCCTGCTTACTCAGTAGGTGAGACAAAGGTTTCTAGAGGACCTGGACGTAGAGAGATCGGACACGGTGCACTTGCAGAGAGAGCACTTCTTCCTGTTCTTCCTAGCGCTGAGGAGTTCCCATATGCAATCCGTGCTGTATCAGAGACATTTGAGTCTAACGGATCAACATCAATGGCTTCAACATGTGCATCATGTATGTCACTTATGGCTGCTGGTGTTCCTATCAAGAAGATGGTTGCAGGTATTTCTTGTGGTCTTGTAACTGGCGATACAGATGACGATTTCGTAGTACTTACAGATATCCAGGGTCTTGAGGACTTCTTCGGAGACATGGACTTCAAGGTTACAGGTACTAAGGACGGTATCACAGCTATTCAGATGGATATCAAGATCCATGGTCTTACAAAGCCTATCGTTGAGACAGCTATTGCACAGTGCCGTGAAGCAAGATTCTTCATCATGGATGAGTGCATGAGCAAGGCTATTGCTGAGCCTCGTAAGGAAGTTTCCAAGTACGCTCCTAAGATCGTTTCTATCCAGATCGATCCTGAGAAGATAGGCGATGTTGTTGGTCAGAGAGGTAAGACAATCAACGAGATCATCGCTCGTACAGGAGTTAAGATCGACATTACTGATGATGGTAAGGTTTCAGTTTGTGGCGAGGATCAGGACAAGATCGCTGAGGCTGTTAACATGGTTAACATCATCGTTTCAGAGTTTGAGAAGGGCCAGGTATTTACAGGTAAGGTTGTAAGCATTAAGGAATTCGGCGCATTCGTTGAGTTCGCACCTGGTAAAGAGGGTATGGTTCACATCAGCAAGATCTCTAAGGAGAGAATCGAGCACGTTGAGGATGTTCTCACACTTGGCGACACAGTAACAGTAGTTTGCCTTGGCAAGGACAAGATGGGTAGAATCAGCTTCTCAATGAAGGATGTTGCTCAGAGCTGAGAACTTCCTTGGATGATGGAATTATAGAGATTAGTGGGGCCGGCATGTACAAGCATACCGGCCTTATCTTAAGTTTTTGGGATGATAAGGAAAAGAAATGAGTAATACAAAAGAGACAATAAACGAGATAAATAAGCGTCGTACCTTTGCTATTATTTCCCACCCTGATGCTGGTAAGACAACACTTACTGAGAAGTTCCTTCTTTATGGTGGAGCTATCAACATGGCTGGTAGCGTTAAGGGTAAGGCAACAGCCAGACATGCGGTTTCTGACTGGATGGAAATCGAGAAGCAGCGTGGTATCTCTGTTACATCTTCAGTTCTTCAGTTCAATTATGAAGGCTGTTGTATCAATATTCTTGATACACCTGGACACCAGGATTTCTCAGAGGATACTTATCGTACACTTATGGCTGCTGACTCTGCTGTCATGGTTATTGACGCAAGTAAGGGTGTAGAGGCTCAGACCAGAAAGCTTTTCAAAGTCTGCGCAATGAGCCATATTCCGATTTTTACCTTTATCAACAAGCTTGATAGAGATGCTATGGATACCTTCGATCTTCTTGATGATATCGAGAACAACCTTGGTATCGCTACATGCCCTATGAACTGGCCAATCGGTTCAGGTAAGAACTTCAAGGGTATCTATGATAGAAGAGAAGGACATATCGTTACTTTCTCAGAGACTCAGAAGGGTACTAAAGAGGGTAAAGAGACTTTCATCAGCCTTGATGATAAGGCTGCTATCGATGCAGAGGTAGGTCAGGATGCTTATGATAAGCTTACAAGCGAGATTGAGCTTCTTGATGGCGCCGGAGCAGAGTATGATCTTGAGAAGGTTCGTGCTGGTGAGCTTACTCCAGTATTCTTTGGATCAGCTCTTCAGAACTTCGGTGTAGAGTTATTCCTTCACCACTTCCTCAAGATGGCAACACCTCCAACAGGTCGTACATCTTCTGATGGTGAGAAGATCGATCCACTTGAGAGAGATTTCTCTGCTTTCGTATTCAAGATTCAGGCCAACATGAACAAGGCTCACAGAGACAGAATCGCATTCATGAGAATCTGTTCTGGTAGATACGATGCAGATAAGGAAGTTAAGCACGTTCAGAGTGGCAAGGTTATGAGACTTTCACAGCCTCAGCAGCTTATGGCCGATGAGCGTAAGATCCTGACAGAGGCTTATGCAGGAGATATCATGGGTGTATTTGATCCAGGTATTTTCTCAATCGGTGATACAGTTTGTATGCCAAAAGATACAATCACTTACGAAGGAATTCCTACATTCGCACCTGAGCACTTTGCAAGGGTTCGTCAGGTAGATACCATGAAGCGTAAGCAGTTCGTTAAGGGTATCACTCAGATCGCTCAGGAAGGTGCTATTCAGATCTTCCAGGAGTACAACACAGGTCTTGAGGAAATTATTGTAGGAGTTGTTGGTGTACTTCAGTTTGATGTATTGAAATTCAGACTCCAGAGTGAGTACAATGTAGATATAATTCTTGAGAATCTTCCATATGAGTACATCAGATGGGTAGACAACGAGGATGTTGATATGTCAGCACTTGTTGGTACTTCTGATATGAAGAAGATCAAGGATATGCATGACAGACCACTTCTTTTGTTCATTAACGAGTGGAGTGTCGGCATGACAATGGATAGAAATAAAGGTCTGGTTCTTTCTGAGTTCAAGAAGAACTGATTGTGACTTAGGAAATAGGGATCCTGAGGCACAGAAATCTTGGGAGGGAGAAGCTTGAAGGGAGAGCGTAATAAGAGAAAAATAGCAGTACTTCTGATGTTTGGAACATTGGCTATGTCTTTGTCTGGCTGCAGATATTCCAGTTTTGATGAGTATCTGGAAGCTCTTGGCATGAAGGATCCGCCATATGAAGAAGTAGAAGATGTTGCTGCCTATGAAGATACTTTGGTTTTGAGCAAGGATTCTGTTACGAGCCAGGTTGAGCCTTCTCCTGTATATCAGCCTTCCGAGGAGGATTATTCTTCTAGCGCATTAGATGGCAGCGAGGATGTAATCTTTTTTGATGAAAGTGCCAAGGATTCCACAGAGCCAGAGATAGGCTATGATGCTGATCAGGTCTTCCAGTCTTCTTATAAACAGCTCACAGAAGCTGAACTTAATGAAGATATGAAGAAAGCCAGACTAGAAGCTGGCCTTACACCTGAGAACATCGAAGCCAAGAAACAAGAGCAGAAGGGACTGTATGCCTATGACAGGCTTACAGGTTCCGGACAGACTCTTTACGTAGAGATTTTATCCATAATTGAGCATCAGGCAGAGAATGTACTGGTTTCTACTACTAGTGATGAAGCTATAGACCTTGTTTTTGACTATGTCTGCGCAGATCATCCTGAGCTCTTTTACGTAGATGGCTACAAATATACCAACTATACAATAGACAATACTATTACCAAGATAGGCTTCTCCGGTAGCTATACTTACACTCCGGAGCAGGTGGCAGCCAGACAGATCAAAATCAATCAGGCTGTTAACGAGTGTCTTGCAGGCGCTCCTTCATCTACAGATGATTACTATGCTATCAAGTATGTCTATGAGTATCTGATTCAGAACGTTGAGTACGACCTTGAGGCTGACGACAACCAGAATATCTGTTCAGTCTTTATTGGTAAAAGAAGTGTCTGCAACGGTTATTCCAAGGCTGCGCAGCTTCTTTTGAACAAGCTTGGTATCAAGTGTACTCTTGTTACTGGAACAGTAGATACCAAGAAGACTAGAGGCGTCAGACATGCATGGAACCTGGTTCTGTGTAATGATGCATATTACTATGTGGATGTTACCTGGGGAGATTCCTCCTATCAGGTGGGAAATGGCGAGAGTGCAGATGCCACAAGACTTCCTGCAGTCAACTACGATTATCTCAATGTTACTACTGATGAGATACTCAAGAATCACACCATTTCTGATGATATCTACATGCCGGGCTGCACCAGCATGAAGGATAACTTCTATGTTCGCGAGGATGAGTATTTTACAACTCCTGAACTGGTGCTGGTTGGAGATCTTTTTAACAGAAGATATCAGGATGGCAGCTCAAGCGTTGTTATCAAGTGTGCGGACAAGGGCGTTTACGACCAGCTTTTTGACCAGCTTGTAACACAGAGACTGGTATTTGACTATTTACAGGGCGATAATTCCACAGTGTCCTACACAACATTTGTGGATACCAATACTATCATTTTCTGGATTGCATAATATCTGTATATTTATGCTTGTTCCGGCCAGAATATGGTATAATAACCTAGTATGGACTTCGAATAATTATTTTTGAGGAGTAGATAAAATGGGAAAAGAGTTAGCAGAGATTGGATCAGTTAAGATTGCAGATGATGTAGTAGCTAGAATTGCTGTACTGGCAGCTCTTGAGGTTGACGGTGTATCTGCTATGGCAGGTAACTACACAAGTGACACTCTTGAGAAGGTAGGCCGTAAGAATCTCACTAAGGGCGCAAAGGTTATGGTCAGCGCATCTGAGGTTAAGGTTGATCTTGCACTTATGATGGCTTATGGATTCAATATTCCAGCTACATGCCAGCAGGCTCAGACTCGTGTTAAGACTACAATCGAGAACATGACAGGGCTTGAGGTTACAGACGTTAACATCAGAATCGCAGGTATTACAATGGCCTGAGGCCTGATAACGCCTATACGCAACCGAACACTATAGCTAATTAGATTTTTAGAATGGAAGATAATATGAATAGAACAGAACTAAGAGAGCAGATTTTCCAGCTGCTCTTTCGTGTTGAATTCAATACCAAGGAAGAAATGATGGAACAGGAGGAGCTCTTCACAACTGAGGGCGACCTTGATTTTTCCAAGTCTGATGCAGATTACATCAGAGACAAATATGAGAAGATTGCTGACAAGCTCGAGGAGATTGACAAAGCTATCAACGAGAAGGCAGTAGGCTGGGAGACTAGTCGTATGGCCAAGGTTGATCTTACAATCATCAGACTTGCTGTTTATGAGATCAAGTTTGACGAGTCAGTTCCTACAGGCGTAGCAATCAATGAGGCGGTAGAACTTGCCAAGAAGTTTGGACAGGACGGTTCTCCAGCATTTGTAAACGGAGTGTTAGCTAAATTTGCGCAGTGAATATACAGTCACACAGGTTAATGCATACATCAAGAACATGTTCACTCAGGACTTCCTTCTCAAGTCTTTAACAGTCAAGGGAGAAGTGAGCAATTGCAAATATCACTCGTCCGGACACATCTATTTCACTATCAAGGATGCCGGAGGAGCTATAGCCTGTGTTATGTTTCGCGGTGACAGAGAAAGAGGCGGCCTTAGGTTCAACATGCAGGAAGGCCAGCAGGTCAAGGTCACTGGTAGCATAGATGTATATGAGAGAGATGGTAGATATCAGCTCTATGCAAGGCAGATTGAACTTGATGGAGCTGGTGCTCTTTATGAGCGCTATGAAGAGCTCAAGAAGAGACTGGCAGAGACAGGTCTTTTTGCAGAAGAGTACAAACAGCCTATTCCCAAGTATATACATACTCTCGGCGTTGTAACAGCCCCGACGGGTGCAGCGGTTCGCGACATTATCAATGTTGCAACCAGGAGAAATCCACATATTCAGATTATTCTTTACCCCGCCATAGTTCAGGGAGATCAGGCAGCTGAGAGCATTGTTAAGGGCATTCAGGCTTTGGCTCAGAGGCAGGTAGATACCATCATTGTGGGCCGCGGCGGAGGTTCTATAGAAGATTTATGGGCATTTAATGAGGAGATAGTCGCACAGGCTATTTTTGATTGCCCGATTCCAATTATTTCCGCAGTTGGACACGAAACAGATACCACGATAGCAGACTATGTTGCAGACAGGAGAGCACCTACACCTTCAGCTGCGGCAGAACTTGCTGTTTACGAGTATTCCAGATTTGAACAGGACATCCAGGACTATGCTTATTCACTGCATAGGTCTATGGATAGGAAAATAGATTTACTAAGGGCTAGAGAGGATAGATACAAAGAGACACTCAGGCTCCTTAGCCCCATGGGCAAGATACGAGACAGACTCCTTAGGATCGATCAGTATCAGGATGAGCTTCAGAATCTGATGGATTCCAAGCTTACAGCCGCTCGTCACAGACTGGAGATCGACATCGAGAGGCTCAAAGGCTTATCACCACTTGACAGACTTAAGGGCGGATATTCCTATGTGGCAGATGCCAAGGGCAGGAATGTACGCAGCATTGACGGTGTTAACAAGGATGATGAGCTATCACTCTATGTGACTGATGGTGTGATCAGGACCAAAGTAACAGACCTTCAGAAGATAGATTATCAGAATACCTAGAGGACTATAATATGGCAGCTAAGAAAAAAGAAACAAATGAAGAAATAAAGCTCTCTGTAGAAGAGGCTTTTTCTCAGATAGAATCCAAAATACAGGCGCTTGACAGTGAGGACATTAGCCTCGAGGACTCTTTTAAAGAGTATCAGGAGGGAATGAAACTTCTCAAGTACTGTCATGATGCTATAGAAGAGGTTGAACAGAAGGTTCAGAAAATTGCCGAGGACGGAAGCCTGGAGGATTTTGAGTAATAATGGGTAGCGAATTTAATAAGAGCTTATCTGGCAAGGTGGCTCATATTGAAGATATATTGAAAGCTTTTTTACCAAAAGAGGAAGGTTATGCAAAGACAGTTATCGAGGCTATGAATTACAGCCTTCTTGCTGGTGGTAAGAGACTTAGGCCAATGATGATGCTGGAAGCCTATAAGCTTTTTGCTGGTGACGATGCAGATGAGAAGGTGGTTGCTCCATTTATGACAGCTATGGAGATGATCCACACTTATTCACTTGTGCACGACGATCTTCCAGCTATGGATAACGACGAATATCGTAGGGGCAGGAAGACAACTCATGCGGTTTATGGCGCTGGAATGGCGACACTAGCTGGTGACGGACTTCTGAACCTTGCTTATGAAACAGCTGTAGCAGGTGCAATCAAGGGACCTAAGCTTTCAGCTTACGATGGAGATAACGACAACAGATATCTTTCTGCACTTCAGATCCTTGCTACCAAGGCAGGAATATATGGAATGGTTGGCGGACAGTGCGCAGACATCTGTGCTGAGAATGCCACAGATATTCCAGAAGATGAGATGAAGGATACTCTTCACTACATCGACGAGAACAAGACTGGCGCTCTTATCGAGGCCAGCCTTATGGTGGGAGCAGTTCTTGGCGGAGCTACTTCTGAGCAGGTTTCTATGATGGAAAAGATTGGTAGTAACGTTGGAATCGCGTTCCAGATTCAGGACGATATCCTCGATATTACCAGCACTGCAGAGGTACTTGGTAAGCCAATCGGCTCCGATGAAAAGAACGGAAAGAGTACTTATGTGAGCCTCTATGGCATGGATAATTCCAAAGCCAAGGTTAAAGAGCTGTCTGATGAGGCAGTAGATATTCTTGATAATCTCGGATTTAAGGATAGCTTTTTACACGAACTGTTCCAGTACTTGATATACAGAGAAAAGTAAGATTTTAGGCACGAAGGGAGCGAACAGATGCTTCTCGATCAGATAAATAAGACTGGGGACATTAAGGATATTCCCAAGAATCAATATCCGGAACTCGCCCAGGAAATCAGAGAATTTTTAATAAATAAATTGTCGGTCACAGGAGGCCACCTGGCATCAAACCTTGGTACAGTTGAACTTACCATGGCTCTTCATGTTGCCCTGGACCTTCCAAAGGATAAGATAATATGGGACGTTGGTCATCAGTGCTATACACACAAGCTTCTTACAGGCAGAAAGGATCAGTTTGACACCCTTCGCCAGTATGGTGGAATGAGCGGATTCCCCAAGAGATGCGAGTCTGACACTGACTGTTTTGACACAGGACACAGCTCAACATCTATTTCTGCAGGACTTGGTATGGTCAAGGCTAGAGATCTCAAGGGAGATGATTACACCGTTGTATCAGTTATCGGTGATGGTTCCCTTACCGGTGGTCTTGCTTATGAAGCGCTTAATAACGCTGCCAAGCTTGAGACTAACTACATCATTATTCTCAACGACAACGAGATGTCTATTTCTGAGAGTGTCGGCGGAATGAGAAGATACCTTGATTCTGTTCGTACTGCAGAAGGCTATCTGAATCTTAAGTGGGATGTTTACGAACAGCTTCGTAACTCTAACCCCAAGATGGTTAACGGTATCAGACGTGCCAAGAACAGCTTTAAGCAGCTCTTTGTACCGGGTATGGTATTCGAGAACCTTGGCATCACTTATCTTGGCCCTATTGATGGACACGATACAGTTGGCATGGTTAAGGCTATTAACGAAGCCAAGAAGGTCAAAAAAGCTGTTATCATCCACGTTATGACCAAGAAGGGCAAAGGCTTTGAGCCTGCTGAGAGACACCCAGCCAGATTCCATGGAACTGAGCCATTCCTTATTGAGAACGGACTTCCAAGGAACCCTCGTACAACAGCTAATTATCAGGATATTTTTAGTACTGTTATGTGTAAGCTCGGCGCCAGAAATGACAAGGTTGTTGCTATCACAGCAGCCATGGCAGATGGCACAGGACTTAAGAGATTCCGCAACATGTATCCAGACAGATTCGTGGATGCTGGAATTGCTGAGGAACACGCTGTAACTTTTGCAGCAGGAATGGCAGCTGGTGGCTACAAGCCAGTATTTGCCGTTTACTCATCATTTTTACAGAGAGCATATGACCAGATACTTGAAGATGTATGTCTTCAGAATCTTCCGGTTGTATTTGCTATAGACAGAGCAGGCCTTGTAGGAAGCGATGGAGAGACACATCAGGGAATCTTTGATCTGTCCTACATGTCCACAATGCCTAACATGCACATCATGGCACCCAAGAATAAATGGGAACTGTCAGATATGCTCAAGTTCGCTGTAGAGCTTGATTGTCCAAGTGCAGTCAGATATCCAAGAGGTAATGCTTACTCAGGACTTCAGGATTTCAGAGCACCTATCGAAATGGGCAAGTGCGAGCCTATCTATGAGGAAAAAGACGTATGTCTCCTTGCAGTTGGCAGCATGGTCAAGATTGCAGAAAAGGTTAGAGAGATACTCAAAGAAAATGGCATTAAGTGCTCACTTGTAAATGCCAGATTCGTTAAACCGATAGATACTGACTACATTCACATGGCCAGCAAGACACACAAGCTCTTTGTAACAATGGAAGAAAACGTGGCTACAGGCGGTTATGGCGAGAAGGTCAGACAGTACATAGACGACAACAGACTTGATGCGTATGTTCTGCAGATCGCTATTCCGGATAAGTTCGTAACTCATGGAAGCGTAGACAAGCTGTACAAGGAGCTTGGAATGGATGCAGAGTCAGTAGCGCAGCGCATCATGGATGAAATAGGGAAATAAGGATTAGATTATGGCAAAAGAAAAAGAGAGGCTGGACGTTCTTCTGGTAAACAGAGGACTTGCCCCATCAAGAGAAAAAGCCAAGACTCTCATTATGGCCGGTGAAGTATTCGTAAACGGTCAGAGAGAGGATAAGCCTGGAACAACCTTTGAGGAGGCCAAAATCACAAGCCTTGAGGTAAGAGGAGATACACTTCCTTACGTTTCAAGAGGCGGACTCAAGCTTGAGAAGGCAGTTAAGAATTTTGATTTTTCTCTGGAAAATAAAGTATGCATGGATATAGGCGCATCTACTGGTGGTTTCACAGACTGTATGCTTCAGAACGGAGCAACCAAGGTCTATTCAGTAGATGTAGGACACGGACAGCTTGACTGGAAGCTTAGAAGTGATCCAAGAGTTGTCTGCATGGAAAAGACAAACTTCAGATATATGGTAAGAGCAGATATAGAGGATGATCTTGATTTTGCATCCTGCGATGTTTCTTTTATCTCACTTACCAAGATACTTCTTCCTGCCAGACGTCTTCTCAAGGATGGAGGACAGATGGTTTGCCTTATCAAGCCTCAGTTCGAAGCTGGCAAGGATAAGGTTGGTAAAAAAGGCGTAGTTAGAGAGCCCAAGGTACACGAAGAAGTAGTACATAGAATAATGGACTTTGTAGATATTGCAGGATTTTCCGTACTTCACCTTGATTATTCACCAATTAAGGGACCAGAAGGCAATATCGAATATCTGATTCATATCAGCAAGAATCCGGAGATGAACGAGAAGGTTGCTGATCTGACTGAGGCAGACGGAGAGAAGACTCTGAAAGCCGTGGAGGAGAGTGGAGAGGGCTTTTCACACAGCCCTGATATGGAAAAGCTCATTGCAGAGACAGTTGCAAGAGCACATGGGAGTCTTGATAAATAACTATGGATCATTTTTGCATTGTTACTAATACCAGTAAGGATCGTGAAATGGAAATGACTATGCATATCAAGGATTACCTTGAGAAGCATGGTAAGAAGTGTGTTATTGCGGAGAAATTGTCAGGTGCTGTCAAGGAGCACAGAGTAGAGAGAGATTTTCTAAGTGATATTCCTGAGGATTCAGAGTGCATCATAGTTCTGGGAGGCGATGGCACAATGCTGCAGGCTGCCAGAAGTGCTGCTTACCTTGATATACCTCTTATAGGTGTCAATCTTGGAACTCTGGGTTATCTTGCAGAGGTTGAAAAGAGTGGTGTTGATGATGCTCTTCGTCGTCTTCTTGCAGGTGATTACGAGATAGAAGATCGTATGATGCTCTATGGTGACGGGTGTGACAAGCATGACTACGCCCTTAACGATATCATCGTTACAAGGCGCTCAGCGCTTTCTACAATAAACTTTGATGTTTATGTCAACAATCTCTTTTTATGTAATTATCATGCAGATGGAATCGTAATCTCTACGCCTACAGGTTCTACCGGCTATAGCATGTCAGCCGGAGGCCCTATAGTAGAGCCATCAGGCAGTATGATACTGGTAACTCCGATCTGTCCGCATACAATTAATGCCAGAAGTATGGTACTGGCTGCTGATACCAAAATTTCAGTTGTGATCAGGGAAGGAAGAGACGGCAGTAATCAGGAGGCCGTTGCCTATTTTGACGGAAGCGGTCAGATTGATATGAATACCGGGGACAGGATAGAAATTGAGAGGTCTGACAAGACCACCAAGATCATCAGACTAAACAGAGTTAGTTTCCTTGAGGTTCTTGGTAAGAAATTTGATAAGTAATAGCCCAGGCAAGGTATGAAATGGTGCCTGTGGCGTGGTAGATGTTTTATTATGGGGGTTACGATATGAAGAAAAACAGACATGACAAAATTATTGAACTCATTGCAAGACATGAGGTAGAGACTCAGGAGCAGCTCGCAGAGCTCCTTAGGGGCGAGGGCTACGATGTAACCCAGGCAACTGTTTCCAGAGATATCAGACAGATGAAGCTTAGCAAGCAGGTTACAGAGGATGGCAGACAGAAGTATGTGTACTCAACTGCAGACAGCGATGTAATGCAGGATAAGTATGTAAGCGTACTCAAGGCCGGCTTTGTTAAGATGGACGTAGCTCAGAATCTTCTTGTTATCAAGACAGTTTCTGGTATGGCTATGGCGCTTGCTGCAGCTATTGATGCTATCGAGTTGTCAGAAGTAGTTGGCTGTATTGCAGGAGACGACACAATCTTTGTTGCCATCAAGACAGGCGAAGAGGCAATCGAAGTAATGAACAAGCTTAAAGAGATGATGGCTTAATCGCTATTTCTTTTTATATAAAACAAGACGGGGTTCTCATTTGTAGAAAGATGGGGAAATATGTTATACAGTTTACACGTTAAGAATCTTGCTCTTATCAAGGAGCAGGAGATCGAGTTCTCCAAGGGGCTTAACATCCTTACTGGAGAAACGGGCGCAGGTAAATCAGTAGTTATCGGCTCTGTGAACCTGGCGCTGGGAGGAAAAGCTGATGCCGGTCTTATCAGAACCGGAGAAGAATATGCACTTGTTGAGCTGACCTTTGGTCTTGAGAATGACAGCCAGAGGAAGTTATTGGAAGAAATGGACATCCCTGTAGAAGAGGATGGAACTGTAGTTATCCAGCGTAAGCTCATGCAGGGCAGGAGTGTTTCCAAGGTTTGTGGGGAATCTGTATCTGCGAGGCAGCTCAAAGATATCTCTAACATTCTGATCAATATCCACGGACAAAATGATCATCAGGAACTTCTGCACAAACCAAAGCATCTCGATATTCTCGATGATTACTGCGCGGATAATTTGGGAGACCTTCCAAGCAAGCTTAAAGACAACCTTCAGAAAATGAAGGATATTCAGAGTCAGCTGGACGAAACAAATATTGATGAAACAGCAAGAATAAGAGAACAGGAGCTTTTGGAATTCGAGGTTAATGAGATTTCAGAGGCTAATCTTGTTGTCGGAGAAGATGAGAAGCTTGAGAGCTCTTACCACAAGATGGTTAACAGCCGCAAGATTTCAGAAGCTGCTTACACAGCCTATGCCATGACTGGCTCAGGTGAGTCAGAGGAGAGTGCTTCAGACATCATCGGAAGAGCTGTAAGAGAGCTCTCATCAGTTGTTTCCTATGATTCAGAGCTTTCAGATCTTTTGTCACAGCTGTCGGATGTGGAGAATCTTTTAACAGATTTCAATCATTCGCTCTCAGCCTACATCAAGGATCTGGAGTTTGATGATGAAGAGTTCAGGGAGACTGAGGATAGGCTCAATGTCATCAACCACCTCAAGGATAAATACGGCGGCAGCATTGAGTCAGTACTGGAGCAGTTTGATGACAAGCAGGCAAGGCTTGATACACTTTCCGACCTTGATGCTCATAGGAATAAATTGGTAAAAGAGCTTGATGAGCAGAAAAAGACTGTTCTGGAGCTTTGCAAGAAGATATCTGCTATCAGGAAAAAGGGTGCTAAGGAGCTCGGAGAGAAATTAAAGAGTGCACTTATAGACCTTAATTTCCTTGATGTTAAGTTTGAAATAGCAGTAAATAGCGATGAGGAAAACATAGCAGCTCGTGGCTACGATGATGTGGAGTTTATGATCTCCACTAACCCTGGAGAGGACCTTCGTCCACTTGAGAAGATTGCCAGTGGCGGTGAGCTTTCCAGAATCATGCTGGCTCTTAAGACCGTAGTAGCAGATAAGGATGATATCAGCACACTCATCTTTGATGAGATTGATGCAGGTATCAGTGGCAAGACTGCCTGGAAGGTATCTCAGAAGCTGGGCGAGCTGTCACTTGATCACCAGATCATCTGCATTACACATCTTCCACAGATTGCAGCTATGGCAGATACCCACTTCATGATCGAGAAGGGCTTATCTGATGGCAGAACAGTGACCAGCATTTATTCTCTTTCTGAGGATGACTCTACCAAGGAATTATCAAGACTTCTTGGAGGCGAAGAGATAACAGAGGCCACAATCCAGAATGCTCTTGATATGAGGAAGATGGCTAGAGAGAGTAAAGCTGGCAAGTGATATTTCTTTTGACTAATTGACAGGAAAATAGTGAGGAAATCCTGATGACAATTGATAATGACGACCTGATAAACAGCATAATAGCTTCACTTGGAAGGATTGATACCATCTCTTTGGAGGAGATGCCTAATATCGACCTTTACATGGATCAGCTCACGACCTTTATGGACGAGAGACTCAAGAAGACGACAAGGCATCCTGAGACTGACAAGATATTGACCAAGACCATGATCAATAACTATGCCAAGAATGATCTTTTACCTCCTCCTGTCAGGAAGAAGTATTCCAAGGATCATCTGATTCTTTTGATATTTATTTATTATCTCAAGAATATCTTGTCTATAAATGACATTCAGACTCTTATTGAGCCTTTGAAGGCTAGGTTCCATTTAAGTGATGACGAGCTTAATCTTGCCAAGATTTATAGTACAGCTTATGAGCTTCAGAGTGACGCTCTTGAGCCTGTTATCGAGGATCTTAAAAAGAAATATGCAAGAAGCCTTGATACCTTTGATGACATCAAGCTGTCCGATGAAGAGAGAAAGAGCATGCAGATGTTCTCTTTCATTATCGAGCTGTCCTACGATGTCTATGTTAAAAAGCTTCTGATCGAGAAGATACTTGATAACGTGGTATCTGAGAATGAGAAGAACAAGGCCAAAGATAAGGCTGCCGGCAAAGACAAAGGCAAGGATAAGAAGAAATAAAGCAATACAGATTTAGAGGTTTTTAATGGGAATTTACGATACACTTAATTCACAGCAGAAAAAGGCTGTACTTCAGACAGACGGACCTGTTCTGATACTTGCCGGAGCTGGCTCTGGTAAAACAAGGGTACTGACACACAGAGTGGCTTACCTTATAGATGAATGCAATGTTAATCCATGGAATATCATGGCTATCACCTTCACCAACAAGGCAGCAGGTGAGATGCGTGAGAGAGTAGATAAGATTGTTGGCTTTGGTGCAGAGAGTATCTGGGTTTCAACCTTCCACTCCAGCTGCGTACGTATCCTTAGAAGATACGCTGATAAGCTTGGATTTAGCAATAACTTTACAATCTATGATACTGATGATTCCAAAACACTCATGAAAGAAATCTGCAAGAAATACCAGCTTGAGACCACACAGCTCAAGGTTCGTCAGATCATGGGCAGCATTTCCAAGTGCAAGGATAATCTGGTATCACCTGAGGAATATGCTCTTGCAACTCAGAATGACTTTATCAAGGTCAAGATTTCCAAGGCATATACAGAATATCAGGCAGCTCTCAAGAAGAACAACGCCATGGACTTTGATGATCTGATCATGAAAACCGTTGAGCTCTTCAAGGCTTGTCCAGAGGTTCTTGATTCTTATCAGGAGAGATTCCGCTATATCATGGTGGATGAGTATCAGGATACCAACAATGCACAGTTTGAACTCATCAGACTCCTGGCAGACAAATACCGCAACCTCTGCGTTGTAGGTGATGATGACCAGAGTATCTATAGATTCAGAGGCGCCAACATCAGAAATATCCTTGATTTCGAGAAGGTATATCCTGATGCTACAGTTATCAAGCTTGAGCAGAACTACAGATCTACACAGCAGATTCTTGATGCAGCCAACGCTGTTATCCATAACAACTATGGACGTAAGGAGAAAGCTCTTTGGACTGATGAGAAAAATGGAGAGCTTGTTCATTTGAGACAGTTTGATACTGCTTATGATGAGGCCGAGTTTATTGCAAGTGACATTGGCAAGCTCAAGAGAAATGGCAAGCTCAGCTATGATGATTGTGCAGTACTCTATAGAACCAACGCACAGTCACGACTTATAGAAGAGCGTTTTGTTCATGAGGGAATTCCTTATGACATCGTAGGCGGCGTTAATTTCTATTCCAGACGCGAGATCAAAGATCTTTTGGCTTACCTTAAGACCATCGACAATGGCTCAGATGATATCGCAGTCAAGAGAATCATCAACGTGCCTAAGCGTGGTATCGGTGCTACAACTATTGATTATGTGCAGAACTACGCCGACGAGCGTAAGATCAGCTTCTATGATGCACTTTGCGAAGCAGACCAGATTATGGCTGTTGCAAGAAGTGCTTCCAAGTTAAAAGACTTTGTGACAATGATCAGAGCCTTCAGAACCAAGATGAAGAGCTATTCACTTGAAGAGCTTTTGAAGGATGTCATTGATACAGTCGGATACATGGAGTTTTTGAGAACTCTTGATGAGGATGATGACAGCGAAGATAACGACAGAGCCCAGAACGTGGACGAACTTATTTCCAAGATCGCATCCTATGAAGAGAACGAAGAAGTAGAGCAGCCAACACTTTCAGGCTTCCTTGAGGAAGTAGCGCTGGTTGCTGATATAGATAAGATTGGTGAGGACAACGAGAAGGTCCTCCTCATGACTCTCCACAGTGCTAAGGGACTTGAGTTTGAGCATGTTTACCTTGCAGGATTGGAAGAGGGAGTATTCCCTAGCTATATGACTCTTCAGACCGAGGATTCAGATCCTGAGGGTATCGAGGAAGAGAGACGACTTGCCTACGTTGGAATCACTCGTGCCAAGAAGTACCTTACACTTTGCGCAGCAAGACGCAGAATGGTAAGGGGCGAGACTATGTTCAATCATCTCAGCCGCTTTGTTACTGAGATTCCGGGTAATCTTCTCGATAAGTCTGCAGCAGTAGAGAAGCCAGCATTTCTTTTTGATGATGGTGATTCTATTGACGAGTACGAGGGCGTAGAGGATAGCTACAGAGATAAGGACTACGGATATAGGAATTCGGGATATGGAGATTCCGGAAGTAGTTATGGTAGTAGGAATTCTGGATATGGTAAGAGCACTGGAGTTGGTGCAGGAATAAAGGATAGTTATAAGGGTAAGAGCTTCAGTAGTTCGACGGGAAGCAGCTCTAAGTCTGGAGTTGCTAGTACTTACAAGCTCAAGGCATCTCCTAAGACTACCACTATCAAGAGAGCACAGCCCAAGGATAAGCCATATATTTCAGGGGCAGCAGCTACTCATACCAAGGGAAGCCTTGCCGGATTATCCAAGGGAATGCCTACCAAGATGCAGAAGCCTGATTATCAGGAAGGCGACAGAGTATCTCATATCAAATACGGCAACGGAACGGTAACTTCTCTGGAAGAGGGACCAAGAGATTACAAGGTTACAGTTGAATTTGATGACTGCGGTCAGAAGATTATGTACGCTGCTTTCGCCAAGCTCAAAAAGCTGTGATATAATTAACTTAGAAATTTTTTTATGAGAAAGGGGTTACTATGGAAGTACAATCTAAGATCAATGACATTATTGAAATGACACGTATCAACGAGTTGCTTGACAAGAGAGAAGCTGCTAATGCTAAGAAGCCTTCCAATGTGATCCTTTGGATTCTGGCTGTGCTTGGAGCCGTTTCTGCTGTAGCAATCATCTCATTTATGGTTTATCGCTATATGACACCAGCATTTGAAGATGATTATTATGATGATGACTTCGATGATTTCGATGATGATTTCGATGATGAGGACTTCATCAAGGAGTAAATAGAACAGTGATTATTCAGAGCCAAGTGGGGGAGTTGATCTGAAGCTTGGCTCGTAATATGTTCAGATGTAGGAGCATTTTGCTGATGTCAGCAAAATGGTTGAGAAGAAAATAGTTAAGAAATAGAATTTTAAGAAAGAAAAAAGATTGTGAAGAAAAAAGAGATAGTAGAAGGAATTGTAAAAAGGGTAGAATTCCCTAATAAAGGTATTGTAGAGACTGCTGAGGGTAAGGTCATTGTAAAAGGTGTCCTTCCTGATCAGAAGGTTTCTGTGCAGATTCAGAAAGTCAGAAAGGATAGAGCAGAGGGAAGACTCGTAGAGGTATTAGAGGAACCATCTGATTCTATTGAGAGCCCATGCATTCATTTTGGTAAGTGCGGTGGCTGTAGCTACCTTACTATGCCCTATGTTAAGGAGCTTGGTCTTAAGGAACAGCAGGTTAAGACTCTTCTTAAGCCTGCCATGGACAGACAGACTGAGCGCTTTACCTGGGAAGGAATCAAGACCAGCCCTGTTAAGTTTGCTTACAGAAATAAGATGGAATTCTCCTTTGGAGATGAAGTTATGGGAGGTCCACTGTGCCTTGGAATGCACAAGAAGGGCAGCTTCTATGACATCGTAACTGTAAGTGGCTGCAGAATTGTTGATGACGATTACAAGGCAATTCTCTCAGCTACACTTGATTATTTCTCACCAATGTATGCTAATGGAGAGATATCTTTTTATCACAGAATGAAGCAGGTTGGATACCTCAGACACCTTCTGGTTAGAAAGGCTGTCAGAACAGGAGATATCCTTGTTGACCTTATTACTACAACTCAAGAGGAACATGACCTTACAGGCTTTAAAGACACTCTTTTGAGCCTCTCACTTACTGGTAGAATCGCTGGTATTCTTCATACCAAGAATGATTCTCTTGCAGATGCTGTAATTGACGAGGGTACAGAGATCCTCTATGGTCAGGATTTCTTTTACGAGCACTTGCTTGGCCTGAAGTTCAGGATCACACCATTCTCCTTCTTCCAGACCAACAGCCTTAGCGCAGAGGTTCTCTACCAGACAGTTCGTAGCTACATCAAGAGCCTCTACGACCAGAAGAAGATCAGTAAAGACGGCATCATCTATGACCTCTATTCAGGAACCGGCACTATTTCTCAGCTCCTGGCTCCTGTTGC
>JAEEGF010231060.1_pt1 | contig 29293 bp, 36 predicted proteins | sample 9134171 | NCBI WGS metagenome assembly JAEEGF01 (sample SAMN16246542, study PRJNA631951) | gut metagenome | biome: gut microbiome; feature: rumen; material: AP-attached | host: Bos | place: Iran: Karaj | collected 2018-10 | reverse complement strand
GTTCCTCCTTTCATGATCCATGGAAATGTTGTTGCAGGTGTTATGAGTTTCCCTGAGATGGAAGCAATGATGTACAAGATTGAGGGTGAAGATCTTTACCTTATCGGAACAAGTGAACACTCAATGATTGGTAAGTTCATTGATCAGATCATACCTGAAGAGGAGATGCCTAAGGCACTTACAAGTTACTCTCCATGTTTCAGAAAAGAGAAGGGTGCTCACGGAATAGAAGAAAGAGGCGTTTACAGAATTCATCAGTTTGAGAAGCAGGAGATGGTTGTAATCTGTAAGCCGGAAGATTCTAAGACCTGGTATGATAAGCTCTGGAAGAACACAGTTGATCTCTTTAGATCAATGGATATTCCAGTTCGTACTCTTGAGTGCTGCTCAGGAGATCTTGCTGATCTTAAATGTAAGTCATGTGACGTAGAAGCATGGTCACCAAGACAGAAGAAATACTTTGAAGTTGGAAGCTGCTCAAATCTTGGAGATGCACAGGCTAGAAGACTTAAGATCAGAATTAAGGGCAAAGATGGTAACTACCTTGCTCATACACTTAATAACACAGTTGTTGCTCCACCTAGAATGCTTATTGCATTTTTGGAGAATAACCTTCAGGCTGATGGAAGCGTATGTATTCCTGAAGTACTTCGTCCTTACATGGGTGGAAAAGAAGTTCTTGTTCCAAAGAAAAAAGCTTGATAGATTTAGAATTATTTTGAGGTGATAATTTAGTGCATAAGTTTTTAAGAGCCGTTGGCTTTTCAAAAATTAAAGATAGAAAAGAACTGACTGCTCTTATAACTGCAAGCATTCAGGATGCCACAAAAAGAAATTATGTGACGACAAAAGAAGATGGAATAATCGCGGAGTTTTCCAGAGAATTTGCTGATGATATAGGAATCACAGTTTGCGGAGAATTTGATGAGGATGATAAGTTTATATATGAATATTATTATCCTTATCTTGTTCCATCTCGTATTAGCACCGAGGAAGACCTGAATGTTGAAAGACATGCAGCCACAATTTCTTATGAAGGTGTATGCAACGAACCAAGAATTGGTGTTACTTTAATTTTTTATCTTCAAAATATTGTTCCTTACATCAAATATGAAAATGAAGATAGATTTCCTATTAGGGGAACAACCTTAAGTCTTTCAGCGCTATCAACAAAGGGGCAGATAATGATGCCGATAGCTAAGACTGAGGAAGAAAAAGAAGTAGTAAAAAAGAAATCCAACTACAGGAATAAACTTATCAACAATGCAAGAAAAGGGGATGAAACTGCAATTGAATCTCTAACTCTTGATGATATGGACCTGTACACATCCATTTCCAAGAAGATTAGGAAACAGGATGTATATAGTCTGGTAGATTCATACTTTATGCCTTTTGGAGTAGAGTGTGATCATTATTCTGTACTTGGTGAAATCGTTGAAACCAAAAAGGTAGTTAACAGATTCACTGAAGAAGCTGTTCATATTATGAGAATCAACTGCAATGACCTGGAGTTTGATCTATGTATTAACGAAGTTGATCTTCTTGGAGAGCCGGCAGTTGGTAGAAGATTTAAAGGTAATATCTGGATGCAGGGTGTTATCAACTATCCAGATAAGAAATAATTTTTTTTAACATATTTTAATTCAAAAAAGGAGGGAAAGATAATGGCAACACCACATAACAGTGCAGAAAAAGGCGATTTTGCTAAGACCGTACTTATGCCAGGAGACCCACTTAGAGCAAAATTTATTGCAGAGAACTTTCTTACTGACGTAAAATGTGTAAACGAAGTAAGAGGAATGCTTGGATTTACAGGTAAATACGAAGGAAAAGAAGTGTCTGTAATGGGACACGGAATGGGAATTCCTTCAATTGCTATCTATACATACGAACTTTTTAATTTCTATGACGTAGATAATATCATCAGAATCGGAAGTGCAGGTGGAATGCAGGATTATGTAAATGTTAGAGATATAATCTTTGCTATAGGTGCTCACACTGATTCCAATTATGGCTTCCAGTTTGGACTTCAGGGAACATTTTGTCCAACAGCTACTTACGATATTCTTGAAAAGGCAGTTAATATCGCAAGAGAAAAGAATGTAAGATTCCATGTTGGAAACGTGCTTGCTTCAGATGTATTCTATAAGAAATGTGATGAAGGTGACAGATACAGAAATCTCGGTACTCTTGCAGTTGAGATGGAAACAGTTGCTCTTTACATGAATGCTGCAGAAGCTAAGAAGAATGCACTTACAATCCTTACAATATCAGACCACCTCTTCAAGGCAGGAGAACTTACTGCAAAAGAAAGAGAGACAGGATTTACTGATATGATGGAGATTGCACTTAAGACAGCAATCCAGCTTTGAGAGTGAATCAGATTATTGAATATTTGAAATACAAATATTTATAAGTATTGCAAAACACAATTTTCAGGGAAGCGCTTTGTTAAGCGTTTCCCTTGAATTGTGCTTCAGATTGTGCTAATATACAAAGGTCATGTTTGCGTAGCTCAGTTGGATAGAGCGTCCGCCTCCTAAGCGGAAGGTCGTGCGTTCGAATCGCATCGCGAACATTTTAAGGGAAGCTTTTAATAGGGCTTCTCTTTTTTGGCATATCTTTACAGAACAAAATGTTATTTTATATATGTTATAATTTATTTCGATGAATATAGAAAAAGTTAGTATGGAGATTAAATAGATGCTGTTCGAAAAAATCGCAGAGAATTGTATATATGCATATGATTCTGAAATAGAGACAATATTCGGAGCGCTTCGGGGATAAAAAGGAAGGAGGCGAGGTTGCAGTGGCATCTACAACCTCTTTAAACTATCATGAAGGAAAGTGATTATACTATGAATAATAAAAAAGAAAATAAAATCAAGGATAAAATATGCGGAAAATTACCGGTAGAATTATTTATGATATATTAGAGATAGTAAAAAGGAGATTAAAAATTGTTGTTATTTGTATTCAGACTCATTGCGTTTCTTGCATTCGTTTGTATGTTGTGCATTCTTGAAGCCACGAAAAAATAAAGGACCACGCGGTCCTTTTAAATTGTTTGATATTATATATATTGAAGGTATTTTTTAAATTCAAGTTCGTTCAGTCCGCTATCTTTAACGAAAAACAATCGTATCTGCAATAAATTGAGCATGCGTTCTGCATTGATCTTCTTATTATATTCCCGCAATTTTGCCTGGCAATCGATAAGTGCACTGGCACTGTATTGTGTATATGTTGTATGATGCAGATTGTCGGTAATGCTATACATCCCCGGCAAACTGTCATTATGCATTTGCATGCTTAATGAAAGTATGTGTACAGATATTACAGTTGACTGGAAAGTGTTAGCGCACGCACCTCAGTTCTTTGCGGGTTCTGAAACAGCACGCAAATACCTTAATCAGCACCCAAATGATGTATTCAGACTCCCTAAAGAGTATCAGACAATAACAAAGATCCTTGCAGACGGCACGAATCTTAACAAAGAAAATATACAGCAGATCAAAGATGCGGAACTTAGAGAGCTAATTGCTACAGCAGCCGACATCAAATTAGAGGAACAAACATCATGACCATGCGTGAACTGTCTATCTTATATGCAGTCGGGATGACCTTATCCGCACTCATCCTTATTGCTATGTTCGGCATGAACGCTATAGGTAGTAAAAAGACTGTTTTAACCGAATCTTGGGATAAAACGGCCATGACTGTTACTATAACCACAGAACAGAATCTGCCCAATCTAACGTTTTATGCCCCTACCGGAGAAAAAATTGACACTACCCCGGTTAAAAGCGGAAGATATGCTACGTATCATATCGACACTTCTGTATATCCAAGCGGAACATATTGGATTGAATATCCAAATAATACTAAAAAACTGCAGATTAAAATATATTAAAAAGACCAGTACATGAATAAAAATATCAATACGAATAATATTCGGAATACATGAGCTGCACAAAGGTTATGCAATGTGGGCCTCCCCACAAGATAGGCTTATGTTCAGACATATCATTTCTGAGGTGATGACAGGGAATAACTATCTGAAGATGCTTTATATCTGGCTAATTTACATAAATGTACTGTCATCCTTCTGCGTCATAAGACAACTCCTGCACTTGAAGATTTTGAACTGGTCAGAAAATCAACGGTAATAAGTTAAGAAAAAAAAGACTCCAAACAAATGGAGTCTTTTTCGTTATGTAATTATTTTAGCAGTTTACTTGCTACTCGTTTCTCAGTTTTTCCATACTGATTGTAATGCTGTAAAAGCTTTGCCCCGTCAGCACCGATAGCATTTTGAAGATCAGGATAATTAGTATAGTAGTAATAAGCGTTAAATTCAGCGTTATTGCCGGTAAAATTCTTAAGAGAATCTGCTGCTGCAGTATTGGTAGGTGCGGCAGGTTGCTGTTTTAAGCTTGCAAGATACTGCTTTTCTGTGATCTGTGGCCAGTTTTTCGGATCGGCATCGGGATTACGGCCCCAGATCCAATCATCACTCATACGATTATAGTCTTCCGGATATTTATATCCTCGTTTATTGCATTCTGCGAGAAACATGTCTTTAGTCGCATATGGCCCCATATAGATACATACGTCGGATTCAATGATTTGTCCGGAATGCACCATCCATTGTGGGTGAATATTGGGATCTGTACTCGACGGTTTCCAGTAACCAGTTTTTTTACGATACTGATAAAAATCGCCAGTCTCAAGCGCCTGTAACCATAATTCTAAAGCTTCCTGTCCATAGTGTTGAACAATACGTGGGCTCTGATTCGTTATTGCTTTGTTTTCCCAATATTCATCGCAGTGTGTAAAAAAGCTAGGACACAAACATACGAGCATTACCAAAGTCATTATGCTCGGCCATATCATTTTTGTTATCTGTCTCATAAAATCTCCTAATATCAAAACAATCATTAACAGTAAACATATATATTAAGTACATTCTAAACACAAATAACTTTTATCTATTTTTATACATAACATATTTAAAACCATAAATCAATACATGTCAGTATAATAGGAGGAAAATTGATGATAGGAATTAAAAACTTTGATATGCCTATGAGTTGTGCACACTGCAGTATGACTTATGAAGATAAAGATATACAAAACCACTGTTGTTTCACATATGACTGTGTAGGCGATTTTATAATTAATCGAACAAAACCTAGTAATTGTCCTTTGGTGGAAATTAAGGAGAATGAATAATGGCAGATAGAGAGCTAGTAATTAAGATACCAGAAGAATTATTGCGATATTTTGATAGTTTTTACCTTACGAACGTTAACGAGAATAAGAATGTTGATAGATTAGTAAAAATTCTTAAAAACGGCACTCCACTTCCTAAAGGGCATGGAAGCATAGGCGATTTAGATAAACTTATCCAAGCCATGAAAGAACGCAACAATGATAATGGTGGTGAGCCATTAAATGCCGTAGATAGAGGTTACGATTTAGCTTGTCAGCACATGGTTAAAGAAGCTAAAGAGTGCGTAATCATAGAAGCGAATAAGGAGAATAATGATGGCTCAAACATATGAAGATGGATTGAAAGATGCTTGGGAAGTTGTTAGGCGCTTAGAATACGAACTTACCTCCGGCGAACGAGTTGAACTTTTTGGGTATTATTCACCTTATGATATTATCGACGCATTAACGCCGCAGGAAGTAATAGAAAAACTCGAAAAGCACGACAGAATAGAAGTAGGCGACGAGGTGATTGACGATGCAGGAGATAAAGGCATTGTAACGCGGGTAAGCCCCGACCGTGAGTACCTAACAGTAATATTAGGCGATGGTATCGCAATCCGATGGGAGAACAAAGAATTCAAAAAGACAGGGCGACACTTTCCGCAGATAGCAGAAGTATTAAGACAGATGCAAGAGGAGTAAGCATGACAGAAGAAGAAAAAATAATATGTAAAAGTTTCTTGCATGATGCAGACAATACACATTCATGTAATGAATATAAACTACTTATGGAGTTACTAGAGCAGGAGCCAAGCATAACAAGAGAAGAACTCTGGTGACAAGGAAAATCACTAAACATACATACTGTACCGACGAAAATTGTCGTGCCCGCAATGATCTTGACGGTAATATCAGCTTCGTAATGCCTCTTCATATGATGAAAAGAAACCGCCAGAGCGGTACTTATACCAAAAATCAGGTAGAGCAGGAACTGATCGAAAACCGCGAATTTTCAAACAGTATTGTGATTCTTGGTAACTTATGTCAGGATGTTACGTATTTTCATCAAAAGAATATCCAGACAGCAACCTATCAGATTGCAACAGATCGTAAGTATGTAGTAACATCGGACAGCCCCGACGTATCGGCTGATTATCCGCTTGTAAGAAGTTATGGATTTCAGGCAAAAAAAGACTCGTTATGTTTAAAAACGGGCTCCATGATACTGATTGACGGATATCTGCATACACGTAAGCCTCCCAGACAGGTCATCTGCCAGACATGCGGTAAACAATATGAATGGACTGATTCAGTCATGGAGATCATTCCTTTTGTCGAAGAATATCTTAATAACTACACAGACTATGCAACTGCCAAGCAGCAAGAAGACGACGAAGAGCTTAAAAAGGCTCAGGAACGCTTAAATGGATAAACAAAGCCCTCTGCACGTTATGTGTAGAGGGCTATTTATTCTTCAACGTTTGGATGTTCGACAATATCGGGCATCCCGATTTCTTCGATAGGTGATGGTTTATTCGGGAAGAAAAAAGATATATTCCCCAATGTGCAAAGATACTTGCACATAACCCTATTGATTGGCACGTATGGGGTTGCCCAAAAGCGGGAATCGTTTGAACAAGAGCGATTATCCCCTAAAACAAAGATACGATCTTCGGGCACATAATATATAGTTTGCATATATGCACGGGTAACAGTATCGTCAGGGAGATATTCTTCATCTAATTCTGTACCGTTTACATATACAATATCTTCAACAAATTCGATTGTATCGCCCGGTAGCCCAATCACACGTTTTGTCCAGTATTCATTACCCATCTGAAAGGATACTATGTCACCACGATTTGGAGTGATTAAACCATACGTATTTATAAACAATGCGATATCATGCGTCATTAGTGTCGGCTCCATTGATGCTGACACAATACAACTATTGGTAAATCCAAATAGATAAATACCCATAACGCATATCCATAACAGATTCTTTTTAACAGTACGTGTTACTAATTTTTGAATGTTATTCATCTTATATTGCCTCATTTGTTTTTCTAATCTGATTATACTACATTTAGTTTTTAATATTTTTTCTGCACAAAGGGTAGTAAAACATGACTTTTAAACAGCTTTTAGACATCAACTGTATACTTCTGATGTGTCTTTGCACTGCCTGCAACAATAATATCTCGGATGGAATTGCAGTAATGACAGGTCGAAAACAGGTCGCCGAGGAATCGCCGGTTTATCAGATCCCGCAGCAGGCAAATAACACATTTACTTTGATTGCAGATGACAACTTTTCACAAGGCGGATATTACTATGACCATATTTCCAATCAAGCTAAAATCATCTATCAAGCCCTGTATACCGGGATTATGCAAAAAAGCGAGACAATTGAAGTAACAGGACAACCTGATGATCAGATTAAATATGCGTATAAGAGTCTTATTTTTGACCACCCCGAAATATTTTGGACAGACGGATATCAGATCGAAAAATATAATCGTGCCGACGGATATAAATTATTCCGCCCGGGATATACAAAAAGCGAAGAAGAATGTGTTGTAATCAAAGATGAACTAAGAGCTTATTATTATAAATTATGCCTTACGCTCGATACTTCATCAGAGTTTAAGATTATTCAAGGCATCTATGACTATCTTGTCACCCACACCCAATATGACATTACAGCGCCAGACCTGCAAAATATCACTTCGATAGTCAACGGCCGCGCAGTATGTGAAGTATATGCAAAAGGCACTATGTATTTTGCAAAACAGTTGGGACTTAATTGTATATGTATCCCTGGATATATCAGATCCAGTGGCACAGCACACCTCTTTCGGCAGCCGTATTTACTAGATCGCCCGTAAATGAAATTCCTTTGCCGAACACGATCTCAAAGACCGCTTCTTTGAATGGAGGTGCTATTTTATTTTTGACAACTTTTACGCGGGTTTTATTGGCTACGACAACACCATCCTGTTTCATGCCTTCAATACGGCGGACATCCAGTCGGACTGAAGCATAGAACTTAAGTCCACGGCCGCCAGGGGTAACTTCCGGATTTCCGAACATCACTCCGACTTTTTCCCTGAGCTGGTTGATAAATATGATAGTACAATGATTTTTATCAGCAACAGCAGTAAGTTTTCTGAGTGCCTGATTCATCATTCTTGCCTGAAGTCCTACGTGTGCATCGCCCATATCGCCTTCAATCTCGGCTTTAGGTGTAAGAGCAGCTACAGAATCGACAACAACTATATCAATAGCACCGGAACGAACCATTGTCTCTGTGATCTCAAGAGCCTGCTCACCGCAGTCCGGCTGCGCAATGCTGTACAGCCGGTCGTTGTTTATGACACAGAAACTACCGGTGTAACCAAACATTCATATGTCGTTCAGTTTGCGGGCTTAGTGAGTTACCTACTTATGATCTTTACCGGAGCTGAATTTCCAATTAAGCAACTTCCTGTGGCAGGTCAAGTGATAGCTCAGATAATGCCGCTTACAAAAGCTATCTTAGCGATGAACAGGCTCTTTGAAGGGAATATAAAAGATTTTGCAATATTGATCACGGCTGAAATACTTACAGGTGTAGTTTATGCACTGTTAACATATGTTGTTTTTGGATATGCCGAAAAAGGCGCGCAAAGAAATGGGAAATTTGATATGTTTTGATTATGAGAAAAATACGAGAGAGTCTGCATGGATTACTCTTCACCAAACATCGCCAAGAACTTTCATGTAGGACATTTGCGAACTACAGTTATTGGAAATGCATTATATAAAATCCATGAAAAACTTGGATATAAAGTTGTCCGGATTAATCATCTCGGAGACTGGGGCACGCAGTTTGGAAAACTGATAGTGGCATATAAAAAATGAAGCAGCAAGGAAGAAGTTGCAAAGCAGGTAGGAATCGGAGCTGTTATATTCCATGATCTGTTCAATCAGCGAATAAAGAATATCAACTTCTCATGGAAGGAAGTGCTTAGCTTTGACGGTACGACAGGTCCTTATGTTCAATATACTTATGCTCGGGCTAAGAGTATACTTCGTAAGTATGGAAAAGAAATACAATATGAAGTAACAGACTATCAGGCACTTATAGATGATATTTCTTTTGCCCTGATAAAAACTATAGGTGGATATGAAAAGGCCGTGAGTAGTGCAGCTGAAAGTTATGAACCCTCCGTAGTTGCAAGATATTTGATAAACTTATGCTCTGATTTTAATAAGTTTTACCAGGAATGCCAGATTTTAAAGGAAAAAAATGAAAAGAAAAAAGAAGCAAAATTACAACTGGTAAATATTACTGCAAAGATAATTTTCGAAGGATGTGGACTTCTTGGTATGGAATGTCCGGAAGAAATGTAAAACTGTAAGGTGAAAAAATGCATTTTACAAATACAAAGGGGATCCTGTCAGGAAAATACTTAAACTTTTATGAAGAATTAAGCTGATATCTTGATTAATCATTAGAGCGTTGCTAAGATGTAATTGACAGAAATGTTAGGTGAGCTGACACCTTAAAAATCTGACATTTATGCCGCATATAGAAGGGCGGACAGTTGGCGAGCAACAGAAAAACTCGACATTTAAGCTGGATTTAAAGGCCAGACAGTTGGCAGACAACAGAAAAATCAGCGTACAGACTATGTTGAGGTTGTCCTTATGGACAACCTCTTTTTTGGGAGTTTTAATGAAAATCAACAAAAAGGATGCAATTCGTATTATTACGGAGGCGGCTAAAAAGTATGAAGAATGCCTCAATAATAATACATTTTTGATAGTTTATGAAAAGTTAGGAATTCAGGAATATGTTGAAATCAGCTTTAGAGATATGTTTTTTTTGCATCTGACGGGAATAACAACTAAGCTTTCTGCACAGAGATTTTACAAAGCATGTATTGCAAATAAACTTTCAGATTCGGATATTACAATAGACAATAAGGGGAAAGTTGAACAGAAGCTGGCTGTGATACCTTATCTTCATGAGTTGTTGTTCAATAATTGTATGATTGGCGATTTTATAAACAGTGGCATAAAGATTAGAGCTGATTATTTTGTTGGCGATACAAAATTTGTATTAAGCTTAGGTGTAAAGAAAAATAGGAAAACGGATATTCCTGTATCTCTATATAAAGAAGATGTAAGAAAGCTGATTGCGCCTAAAAATAAAGTTTTGCTCATTATGAAAAAGAAATATAATGAGGAAAAATATTCTGAAAAAACTTTTATTTCTAAGAAATTTGATATTAAACAGCTAAACATATGTAATGATATAGTTTCCATTTCAGGATTAATGGACAAAGAAGTATTATGAAACGAGATTATTCATTCGACAACATGAAAGTACTACTAATAACTTTGGTAGTATTTGGGCATGCACTTGAGGAGTTTGGGACAACAGGAAAGTTGGGACTTATAAGGGCGGTGATCTATTCATTCCACATGCCGCTCTTTATTTTTATATCCGGATATTTTTCGAAGTCAGATGCAAAGCCGGAGAAATTATTGAAGACAACGATTATTCCGTTCATTATATTTAACACAATCTGGATGTTTACTCAGGGAACTGCGATCAACAAAATAAATTTCTTTAAACCGATATATGTATTTTGGTATCTGCTGAGTCTTTTTTTCTGGAGAGTTACCGTAAAATATTTTGACAGGGTAAAAGGAATAGTAATACTGGCATTCATTGTGGGAATATATTGCGGATGCATAGGAGAAGCGGAGAGGTTTTTTTCAATATCCAGAACCGTATCGTTTTTCCCGTATTTCATACTCGGTTACAAATTCAAAAAAGAGAGTATAGAAAAAATCAGAAAAGTCCCTAAGATATACAGTATTGCAGCAATCATCGGAGCTTTCGCAATTACTATATACTTAAATATTAAACAGACAATGCCTGTCAAAATGTATGAACTTATTCAGGCGTATAGCGCAACAAAACTTGATAACATTCACGGAATGATATTGAGGGGAACAATCTATATTATAGCCGTAGTCATCATATTCGCATTAGTAAACCTTATGCCAGATAAAGAATTTCCGGTTACAATATACGGACAGCGAACTCTTTGTATCTATGTCCTTTCAAGTTTTGTGATCATTCCAATACACAGACTAATGACAAACGTAGGTATAACCATAGAAGAGATGCCTCTTCAGATCATAGTTGCACTTGGCATTACTGCAATGATATTTATAGTTACAGGAAATAAATATGTAAACAAAGGCTATAACACGCTCATGGAAAAAATAAGTTCTTATCTTATAAAAGCTAAATAACATAATAACTAAGGCAGGAGAAAAGGCTTAATGAGAAATAATATTGAATGGATTTTTTTTGATGTGGGTTCTACGCTGGTAAATGAAGAAAAGGTTTATTGCCACAGATTACATGATATCGCGGACGCTGCCGGTGAGCCGTTTGAAAAAATATATAACATGGCAATAGACTTATACAAAAATAATAAGAAGGGCGATCTGGAATTAATACGGAAATATAAAGTCTCAGGTTCAAAGTGGTATTTAGAAGAAGAGGAATTATTCGGGGATACGGAAGAAACCTTAAAGGCATTGAGCCCAAAATATAAGATAGGTATTATAGCAAATCAATCGTTAGGAACAGCAGAAAGACTTGAAAAATACGGTATAAAAAAATATATAGATCTGATAATAGCATCAGCAGAAGAAGGTGTGGAAAAACCTGACAAAAGAATCTTTAATATTGCATTGTCTAAAGCTTCTTGCAATCCGGAAAATGCGGTAATGATCGGTGATCGAATTGATAATGACATAGTTCCTGCAAAAGAATTGGGAATGAAAACGATATGGATAAAACAAGGATTTGGTAAATATTGGAATATAACCGGAGAAAATGAAATTCCGGATGAAGAGATAAATAGTCTGTCAGAATTAAAGGAAAGATTTTTATAAAAAATAAGCATAAGATTTTGCCCATGTTTCAGCAAAATCTTATGCTTTTTTATGTATGTAGAAATGATTAAGCTACTTTGCTTTCATCGTTTTTTTTCTCAGATTTCTGCTTGAGAAGAGTCTTTGCAGAAATAACTGCAAGTACAACTGAGAGTACTACAAGAAGTACAGCGATGAGTGCCTGGATAAGTGCCCAAACATCTGCTGATCCGGATGTGTAAGCTGTAAGCTTAGCAGTGATTGTCTGAATCAGTGAGCAGATTGTAACTGCAAGCATGAATACCATAGGAATGTAGAACATCTTATTGTTCTTACCTACAGCACCGAGCCATGTGCAAACTGCAAGGAGACCGATAGCTGCAAGAAGCTGGTTAGCTGCACCGAACAATGGCCAAATCTTGGTGTAACCTGTCATACCAAGTGCAACACCGAGTACAACTGTGATTGCTGTAGCAACGTAAGGATTTGCAAGAACCTTCTTGTAACCTGTTGCATCTTTTGCAGTCTGTCCCTGCTCAAGGAAGAATTCCTGGAACATGTATCTTGCAAGACGAGTAGCGGTATCAAGAGATGTAAGACAGAAAACTGAAACCGCAAGGATGAGCATCTGGTACATAATGTCTTTTGCACCGGGAGCGAATGATCCGATCATTGCTGAAAGTCCGCCGGCAAATACCTGAGTAGGGCTTGCGTATGTTCCGTCTGAAGCAGCTGCCCATACAAAGCCAACTGCAAGAAGAGAGATAACCGCAACTACACACTCGATAAGCATTGAACCGTAAGCTACAGGCTTAGCGTCTTTTTCATTATCAAGCTGCTTAGCGGTTGTTCCTGATGAAACAAGTGAGTGGAAACCTGAAATAGCACCGCAAGCGATTGTAACAAAGAGGGCAGGAAAAGCAGTACCTGTTGTAAATACGCCTGTTCCCTTAAGAGCTGCATCGCCCATAGCAGGAATCTGGAATGAACCGTTACCTGTAACAACAGCTCCAAGAACTGCGATGACACCTGCTCCAATCATGAAGTAAAGAAGGAAAGAGCTGAGGTAATCTCTTGGCTGTAACAAGATCCAAACAGGAGTAACGGATGCAATCAAAATATATACACCGATAACCCACATCCATGCATTGTAAGAAAGTGCGATAGGATGGAAGTTAAGACCGATGGCAACAACTGCAACGATTCCAAGACATCCGAAAACAGAAGCAACTCCGATGGGAGCATTCTTTCTGTAAACGAAGAATCCAAATACCATCGCAAGAAGGATGAAAAGGATTGAGATCATAGCGGTTGACTGATTAGCTGCAAGTGTAGGTCCTTCAACTGCTGCGCCGGCTGAGGTTGTAACACCGAATGTGCTTGCAACAATTGAGCTGAAAGCAGCAACGACCAAAAGAAGAGTAAGATAGCCAAATGTGATAAAGAGTCTCTTAGCTTTTTTGCCCATTGAATCATCGATGATCTCACCTATTGACTGACCTTTGTGACGAAGTGAAGCGAAGAGAGCACCAAAATCATGTACTCCTCCAAAGAAAATTCCGCCGATGATTACCCATAACAATACGGGAATCCATCCAAAAACGGCTGCCTGAATAGGTCCGTTGATAGGGCCTGCTCCGGCGATTGATGAAAAGTGGTGACCCATGAGAACAGGTGCTTTGGCAGGAACATAGTCGATACCATCTTCGAGCTCATGCGCAGGTGTTTTCTGTGAAGGGTCAATTCCCCATTGCTTTGCGAGCCAGCTACCGTAGAATACATATCCGGCAGCAAGAAGCGCAATGCTTACTAAAAGTATTACTGCTGCATTCATAACAATTCCTCCATTTTTTTGTATATATCAAAGAGCAGAGATTTTAGCTCTTTGCCAACGTAATTTGTAAAAACCTCCTGGGTGTCCATAGTCGCAACTACAAGCTTAGCTTCGCTGTGACCTCTGAAGTTAAGAAGATATCCTTTATCAAAATGAAATTTCTTTATCATCTTTTTTGTCTGAGGATCGGGAGCAGAATCACACAGCACGACAAAAGTAATATAAGAGATCATGTGATCCTTCTCGGGATACTTCTCATTCTTGCGGACAAATTCAGGTTCTATCTTTTGAATGATCAGCTCTTTTATCTCATCAATTTTTTTCGGTGAAAAAGAGGTTTCTTTTATAAAAAAAACATGTTCAAAAGTTTTGACAGCCCAAAGCTGAGCTTCTTTTCTAAGAACATATTTCTCGCTCATCGAATGAAAAAAGGCATAGGCAGGGAAAAGGATTTCACCAAATTTATAGTTTTCTGTGACATCGAAATTTGCCTGATACCGGCGTAGAAGTTCTTGCAAATATGCGTCGGATGTAACCATTGAAGCCACCTTACAAGTAAATAATTCTTATTGAAAATAAAGATTATATATACTTTATCACTTTGACGCGGTGTTGCAAAGAGGAAAATGCACTTTATTAAAGTAAATAAATATAAAGAAGAAATCGAATACAAAATGCAACAAAGATGGAGCATAAGCCATGCATAATAATAAACAAATATGAAACCGACACTCAATATAATGTATAATAAATTGGAAAAGAAAGAAGACGAAGGGAGACAAAATATGCCTTTTATAAATTCAAAAATAAGCATAACAATTTCAAAGGAACAGGAGACCAAGTTAAAGACAGAACTTGGAAAAGCAATAGAACTCATCCCGGGGAAGAGTGAGAACTGGCTTATGACAGGGTTCGAAGACGGATATCATCTGTACTTTAGAGGAGACAATTCTCTGCCTACAGCATTCGTTGAAGTAATGATATTTGGAAAAGCAAATCCGGATGCGTTTGAAAAGCTCACAGAAAAGATAACAGAAATCTTTGGTGATGTACTTGATATTAAACCGGATCATATCTATATAAAATATACACCTGCAGATCAGTGGGGATGGAACGGAAGTAATTTCTGATATTAATGCATTATATTTTTTCTAAGAAAGCTGCATGTAAAAAAGTCTGGAGGGAAGTAATGGAGAACAGACCTGTTGGAAGAAAAAAGAATGTCACTGAAGGAGGTTCCGGAGTACACAAAAGAGGCGAGGGACTCGGAACCGGTCCTGTAGGTAATAGTAGCGGGTTTTCATCGGGATCGGGACCGTCTGAAAACGGCGGGGGTATGAAGCGCTCAGGAAAAGGAATAAATCCACTCTTTATGATAATAGTGCTTTTGTTCATGGCAGGAGGTGGCGGACTATCGGCCATATTCGGAGGCGGACAGAGCGGTACTGCGCCAACAACTCAGACACCTGCAAATACCACGCAGAATACGCAGACAACACAGGGTGGAAATTCAGGGACAGCCGGCTCGATTCTCAGCCAGCTTTTTGGAGGCTACGGTTCATACACAGGATCGGGGGCAAATTCGGCAACCTGGAGTGATACTCCCAACACCGGAAATCTTGACACAAATGTAGACAGCAGAGCACGTGAAAAAAGGACTGTAATAAAGGGTAACGGAGAAGATAATATCACCATTATGGTCTACATGTGCGGAACTGATCTTGAGTCCAGAAGTGCAATGGCTACAAAGGACATTCAGGAGATGCTCAAAGCAGACCTTGGTGAAAAGATAAATCTCCTTGTTTATACAGGCGGTTGCAAACAGTGGCAGAATAATGCTGTTTCAAGCTCAACAAATCAGATATATCAGATAAAGGATGGTAAGCTTAATCCTCTTGTTGATAATGTGGGTAACTTACCTATGACAAAATCAGAGACTTTGTCGGAGTATATCAAGTGGTCTGCAAAGAACTTTCCTGCGGACAGATATGAGCTTATTTTGTGGGACCACGGCGGTGGCTCAACAGGCGGTTACGGATACGATGAAAAATTCCAGACTGCAGGCTCCATGTCTTTAGCAGGAATTAATAAGGCACTTAAAGACGGCGGAGTTACTTTTGATTTTGTCGGTTTTGATACGTGCCTTATGGCGACTGTTGAGAACGCTCTTGTAGTGTCTAATTATGCGGATTATCTCGTGGCATCCGAAGAGACAGAACCGGGAGTTGGTTGGTACTACACAGACTGGCTTACAGAACTTGGAAAAAATACATCGATGGAGACGATAAATATCGGAAAGAATATTATCGACTCTTTTACAAGTGCTTGTGCACAGACTTGTCCCGGTCAAAAAACTACACTTTCAATAACAGATCTTGCGGAGCTTTCTCAGACAGTTCCGACAGAGCTTGCGAACTTCTCAAAAAGCACCTCTGAAATGATAAACAGTGACAACTATAAAACGGTTTCAAATGCCAGAGGAAACACGAGAGAATTTGCGGCTTCTTCAAAGATAGATCAGGTCGATCTTGTGGACTTTGCAAACAGGGTTGGAACAGATGATGCAAAAGATCTTGTGACAGCCTTAAAAAGCGCAATAAAATACAACAGAACAAGCTCAAATATGACCAATTCATACGGGCTTTCCATCTACTTCCCTTATAAGAAAACAAATAAGGTAGATTCGATGGTAAATACCTATGAAGATATCGGCATGGATAAAGAGTATGCAAAGTGTATTCAAAGCTTTGCTTCTATGGAGGTTGCAGGACAGGTTGCAGCGGGAGGTTCGCAGACACCTATGCCGTCGCTTTTTGGAGAGCTTTCGGGAAGCGGAAATTCGGACGCTTCTGCGGAGATGATAACACAGCTTCTTACGACCTTCCTTTCAAGCGACTTTAGCAGCATATCGGGACTTAATTCTTCCAACACATCATTCCTTGGTAAAAGTCTTGATGTGGAAAAGGCAGCAAATTACATTGCTTCAAACAGGTTTGATGAGTCCGTTCTTATATGGACAAAAAACAGCGCCGGAGAAGACGTTATCAGCCTGACTGAAGACCAGTGGAAAATGGTGCATGAACTTGAACTAAATATGTTCTATGATGACGGCGAGGGATACATAGACCTTGGAACAGATAATGTTTTCGACTTTGATGAGAACGGAAATTTAAGGTCGCAGAACGACAAGACATGGCTTGCGGTTGATGGTAATGTTGTGGCCTATTATGTGGTAGACATACAGGCAACTGACGAAAGCTATGCAATAACAGGCAGAGTTCCGTGTCTTTTAAACGGACAAAAAGCGAACCTCATTCTCGTGTTTGATTCGGACAATGAAGACGGGTATGTTGCTGGTGTTTGCTACGACTACGTTGAAGGCGAGACAGAGACCATAGCAAAGAACCTCACAGAATTGCAGGCGGGAGATGAGATTGATTTTACCTGTGATTACTATGGGTATGACAAGACCTTTAAGGACGCATATTTACTGGGTGAAAAGTACACAGTAAAAGGCGCAATGTCCGATATGAAAATAAGCAATGTTTCCGTAGGTGAAGGAACAGTTCTTGAGACATATTGTTTCACAGATATTTACGGACAAAAATACTGGACGGGATCACTTAAACATTGATGAATAAATAAGTCCTAAAAATATGACAGTACAGAGTAAATCTGATGATGTATTTAAGGATTGTTTTTGGTGGAAAAACAGGGATAAAAAACAGAGTTAAAATTGTGATATATTTTGGGGTAAATTTTTAGATTGTAAAAACGTCGTAAAGCCGCACCAATAGTGCACTTCACGGATTTTGACAGCAAAATTTTCACTGTAAAAAACAGGGATAAAATCCGGATATATTTCGACACTGTTTTTGCCCTGATATCCACTTAAAAAATACATATAGAAATACGGATATAGAACCACAGAACATTCAAAGAACAAATTCAAAACCACAAACACATTACATCAGGAGTCTTAAATGCACGACATACTTACAACTTTGTGTTACATAGAACGGGACGGCAAATATCTCATGCTCCACAGAGTCTCCAAAAAGAACGACATCAGCAAAGACAAATGGCTCGGTGTCGGAGGGCACTTTGAAGAGGGTGAAAGTCCCGAAGAATGTATGCACAGAGAGATACTTGAAGAGACAGGTTATGACATACCAAAAGAGGAGCTTAATTTCAGAGGACTTGTGACCTTTGTTTCAGGAAGAGGAGACTATGAGCTTATGTCCCTCTTTACAGCACACGCTCCCGACGCAGAACCAAACGACTGTGATGAGGGGAAACTTGAATGGATAAAAAAGAGTGATGTTTACGGACTCAATCTCTGGGAAGGAGACAAGATATTTTTTAAACTCCTTAAAGAGAGAAAAGACTTCTTTTCACTAAAGCTTGTTTACGACGGAAAAGACAACCTTATCGAGGCTGATCTTGACGGTAAAAAAATGGATTACAAGGAATATCTTAAGAATATAAAATGAACGAAGAAAAAACACGGGATTATCTTGCGGGAAGAGCAAAGGACCTTGCCACAAGAGCTTATATGAATAATTTTGTCACTCACACGGACTTCTTGTCAGTATCCGAGCAGGCGCTTTTTTACAACATACTTGCGAGTGAAAAAATACCTGCAAATGTGCACGAATTTCACGGCGCACATTTCGTTATATACGGAGGTAATAAAGACGCGGAGAGAGCGATGGTCTGTTTCCTTCCCGATTACATGGATGAAGAGAGCTTTATGATAGCGGAGAGGGAAGAGCCTTCTGTACTTGCCTGTGTGAGGATAAAACCGGTGAATGCAAAATTCGCCGATAATCTAAGTCACAGAGACTACCTCGGCGCGGTCATGAATCTCGGAATAGAAAGAGACCAGATCGGTGATATCTTTACGGGAGAAAATGAAGCGTATCTTTATGCCACATGTGACATCGCGGAAATGATATGCAAAGAACTCATTAGAATAAAGCACACTTCAGTGAAGTGTGAAAAAGTAAAATCTTCCGAGTGCAATATCGAACCCAAATTCGAAGAAATCGGAGGCACGGTTGCATCGGAGAGAATAGATGCAATTCTTTCTTTTGTTTATCACCTCTCGAGATCGGAAGCGCAGAGGCTTATCGAAGCGGAGGCTGTATACATAGACGGACGCACTGCATATAGCGGCGGATATGACCTCAAAGAAGGGGCCAGAGTTTCGGTAAGAGGACACGGCAAATTTATTTATCTTGGAACAGAGAATACGACCAGAAAAGGCAGACTGTTTATAAAAGTAAAAATTTTTGTATAATAGAGCCTGACAGGAAGGCGATTTTTTATGGGCAATTATATTGTATTTGACCTTGAGTGGAATCAGGGTGAAGCGCCTGTTACAATAGACGGCAAAACTCTTTCATTTGAAATAGTTGAAATAGGCGCTGTGAAATTAAATGAGAAAAGGGTTAAGATAGGCGAGTTTTCAAAACTGATAAAACCTAAGGTTCACAAGCAGATGCACAAGATAACGGGAAAGCTTATTCATCTGTCTATGGAAGACCTTGAAAACGGAGAAGATTTTTGTGATGCGGCAAAAGAGTTTTTGGAATGGTGCGGAGAGGATCCTAAATTCTGCAGTTGGGGGCCGCTTGATCTGACAGAATTTCAGAGGAATTTAGACTTCTTTGGAATGCCGCTTTTATCGGACAGACCGCTTGCATTTTATGATGTACAAAAACTCTATAGTCTTGCGTTTGATGACGGACGTACCAGAAAGGCACTTTCATCGGCAGTAGAAGAGCTGGGACTTAATACAGATAATCCTTTCCACAGAGCACTGGGTGATGCGGAGTATACTGCAAAGATATTTCAGAAGTTTGGAGAGAGAGTACTCGAAAGGATATCTTTTGACACCTATGTAACACCTAAGACCAAGAAGCAGGAAATCAAGATTGTTTTTGACAGCTATGAAAAATATATTTCAAGGGAATTTGATACCAAAGAAGATATCCTTGAAAATATGGAGATAATGAGCACCAAGTGCTACATATGTCATAAGAACATAAGGCGTAAGATAAAATGGTTTTCTCCAAACGGCAAACATTACTATGCAGTTGCATGTTGTGACAAGCATGGTTTTATGAAGGCAAAAGTCAGGATAAAAAAAGCCGAGAACGGAAGACTCTATGTTGTCAAAACTTGCAGGTTCATTTCACCTGAAGAAGTTGAGACCATGAAACAAAGACAGAGGAAGGTAAAAAAGAGGCAGACCCCATAAGTTTTACGGGGGCTGCCTTTTCTTTTTAAAATTTATCTTCTGAAACGGATACGTCCTTTTTTAAATTCACGCTTTCTTCTGTTGTATCGAATACGATCGCTTCTGCTGTGGAATGTTCTGTTAGCAGCAATTCTTGCTACAACGAAAGAACCTGCGGTCATAAATATAACGAAAAGCCCGGCGGATAAAATAAGTATTTTTACATTGATATAAATTGAGTGATATTCACCGGCTAATTGTGAGGGTGTTCCTTCACTTTCAAGGAAGCATACCCGGGCACTTCCTATGGGAGTACCGTTATAATTATATATAACCTTTGCAAGAACATTGCCTGCTTTAGTCTGTTCTGCAGGAGAAAGATCATATGAGATCTCATAATCTGTATCTTCAACAGATGCATTTACAGGAAGAATAATGTAATCATTTTTATTAAGACTTAAGATTGTTCCCGACTTTCCAAATACATCATTGTCTGATTCAAAGAAAAGGGAATCATTTGGCATATATCTTTTATCTATATCAGCAACTTTTTCGGCACGGAAATTATTGAATCCGTAATTAAAAAGTGTGACTGTATCAGTGAACTGTTCCGGTGACTCTTCTTTTAGTACGACACAGATAAGTTTCATGCCGTCTCTTTCCGCACATGTAACAAGAGTTTCGCGGGCAAGATCTGTATAACCTGTTTTACCACCAACGATGCCATCATATTTGATCTCACCGTTTATGAGCTTGTGCTTATTGTGGACAGGGAATTCATCAGGCTGTGTTTCTGTCGCAGTAAAATGGTAATTTGCAGTATTGCCGACTTTACATAACAGATCGTTACTAAAGAACTCTTTGGCTATAAGTGCGAGGTCATAGGCGCTGGTATAGTGATCATCAGCCTGAATACCATTCGTGTTTGAAAAATGGGTATTCTTACAACCAAGTTCTTTTGCCCGGGCATTCATCATATCAACAAATTTATCGATACTTCCGCCTACATGTTCAGCGACCGCATTGGCAACTTCGTTTGCACTTCCAACCATAATTCCGAAAAGAGCTTCTTCAAGAGAGATTGATTCACCTTCATCTATTCCGAGATTGGATCCGTCTCTTGGAACGCTGAAAACAGCATCATGAGAGAACACAATCTGCTCATTCAATTTGGCATTTTCTGCAGCAAGAAGGCAAGTCATAATTTTAGTCGTGCTAGCCGGATAAAGTTTTTCGTCAATGTTCTTGGCATAGAGAATAGTATTAGTATTCGCATCCATCACAATGGCAGCTTCGGCTGAAACAGCTGGACCTTCAGGCCATCCTTGAATTGAATTACTTTGAATAGGAAGTTCTTTTTGCTTAAGAACTTCTTCGGTTAAATCTGTGGGTTCCGCATGAACAGTTGATTGCAACAAAAGAAAGGTTGCAAAAAACACGGAGAAAGAAGTAGCGATACATCTTATTCGTTTTTTCTGATTGAGGTCATTAAAAAAGTTCATAGTATGTAAATAATACAATACTTCCCATTCAAGGGCAAATGTTGTAAAATTCTTTATAAAGGATAGGTGGAATTTAAAAAATGCGATTACGTAATATAGCGGGTTCAAGAGAAGTTATTGCCGAGAGTAAGTACACTGTAAAGGACCCTGAGCAGAAAAAAGGACTTTGGAAAAAAGAAATATTCGGAAACAATAATGAAATCCATATCGAGATAGGAATGGGAAAAGGTCGATTCATAATGGATATGGCGGCACTCCATCCTGATATTAATTATGTAGGTATTGAGAAGTATTCGAGCGTTCTTCTTCGTGCCATACAGAAACAGGAAGAGTTACAGCTTCCGAATGTTATTTTCATAAGAATGGATGCGGAAGATATTACGGAAGTATTTGATGAATCCGAAGTTGGTAAAATTTATTTGAACTTTTCAGATCCTTGGCCGAAGGATAGACACGCAAAAAGACGACTTCCTTCTCGCGAGTTTCTGAAGCGATATGATAAAATATTAAAGGCGGACGGTGTAGTTGAATTCAAGACCGACAATGAAGGTCTTTTTACATTTGCCCGCGATGAGGTAGAGCCTGCAGGCTGGAACATTGATGCCATTACATATGACCTTCATAATGATGAAGTCATGAATGAAGGAAATGTGATGACTGAGTATGAAGAAAAGTTTTCGTCACTTGGGAATCCGATTTTTAAGTATGTTATTAGCAGAAAGGGGGACTAACCTATGGACTACACGTTGAACAGTCAGAATTTCGAAGAGGAAGTTTTGAAAAGTAAGATGCCGGTTCTGGTTGATTTTGCAGCAGACTGGTGCGGACCATGTAAGATGATGTCACCTGTTATTGACGAATTGGCAGAATATTACGAAGGTGAGCTCAAAGTCGGAAAGATAAACGTTGACCAGGCACCCGACATTGCTCAGAAGTATAATGTAATGTCCATTCCGATGTTTGCTTTATTTAAGAATGGAGAAATCGCGGAGACAGCGGTAGGCGCTCAGAACAAGACAAAATTACAGTCAATAATCGACAAAGTGCTGGCTTAACGGTCAGCACCTTTTTAAAGAGGAGATTAAGTTTTGCCAAGCAAGATTACAAACTTTGAAAATTATAGGAAAAGGGACGAGTATGATACTTACGATCCGGATGACAGATATGAGTCGGATGATAGGTATGATGACGTCCGGGATTATTATGATCGGGAATATGACAACCAGGATTATGACGATCAAGGCTATGTGAATCAGGAATACGAGGATCAGAGCTATGAAGATCAGGGCTACGAAGATCATGGGTATGAGAATCAAGGTTACGATAATCAGGGATATGATAGTCAGCATTATGAAGGAAGTGAATATGAAAACCCGGGTCAGAATAATCTGAGCTATGACAGGCAGGAGCATGATATGCAGGATAACGTCGTGCAGGAAAACAACAATCAGGTTTATAGCAGACCTGAACCTGTTGCCACCAATGCACCCACTGCCCAAGCTGCACCTAACGTACAGCCGGCAACTACTGCACCCGTTGCATCCGCTACACCTACCGAACCTGTTGCGTCCGCTACACCCGGTGCACCGACTGCACAGGCAGGAGTAGATGATATCCAGATTGCCGATCCCTATAACTTTTTCAATGAGGAAGAGCGTGAAGCTTATTTCCGCCAAAGAGAGCAAGGCGATAATCCGGTTAACAATCAGGAACCACAGAGAAGAGAACGCGTAGATAGCAAAGATGTAAGTCGTGCACCTAGAAGAGACGACGTTAGATCTATGCGTCGTGATGATGACTACCCGCCAAGAAGATCAGAGGAGCGCCCTATGCGTCGAGATGAAGAATATCCACCAAGAAGAGATGGAGAACGCCCTATGCGTCGTGATGACGGATATGCACCAAGAAGAGATGGAGATCGTCCAATGCGCCGTGATGACGGATATCCGCCGAGAAGAGACGCAGATCGTCCAATGCGCCGTGATGACGGATATGCACCCAGAAGAGACGATGATCGTCCCAGACGCCGTGATGATGAATATGCATCAAGAAGAGACGATGACCGTCCAATGCGTCGTGATGACGGATATTCACCAAGAAGAGATGACCGTCCCAGACGCCGTGATGATGAATATGCACCAAGAAGAGATGACCGCACGAGACGTCGTGATGAAAGAGATGATTATCGTGACGACGAGCGCTATCGTCGTGGCAGAGATTATTATGAAGATGATTATGATGAGGATTATGACGATTACGAGGATGAAGATGAGCACATCAAACTCTTGATGGTCAGAATTGCATCTGTTGTTACAGGCATACTGATCATCATGATCCTTATTTTCATTGTAAAAGCGAAATTATTCAATAATAAGGAAGCTTCTCCTGACAGTGAGGGAACAGCAACAGAAGCCGAACAAGAAGAAATAGACATTCCGGAAGGATTTACAGCAACCAATGATAAAGTTGTTGTTAATTATGAGTTCCTTAATCTCAGATCTGAGCCCAGTACAAGCAGTGAGATTGTAGATAAGGCTAAAGAGGGTACGGAACTTAAGAGAATCGCCGTAAGTGATGATGGAGAATGGGCATATCTTAAATATAAAGACGGAACAGTGTATGCAGCCATGAGCTATCTAGATGTAGCAGAGTGAAGCCAAGAGTAGAATTTATCCATTGCTTCCGATAGAGAGTTTTCTGTGCGCGAAAAAGTATCTGCGTGTGAGAGAACTTCATCGGAAGATGTATCCTTGGCATATTCTGCGATTTTTTGGGCAGAGATTGCCTCTAACGGGCGATAGTCCATATTTACCAGAAGATTATTGTGCAGAGCACTGACACAGGTATACAGAGAAGGATACTTTTTTCTGATAAGAGAAAATTCATCGAGTATCTGTTCTCTGCTCTGTAGGCAAAAGAGAATATAAACAGATTCAACTACTTCATGAGGTTCAATTTCTTCTTGATAGGAGTTGTCTTCATAGTCCTCTCTTGTTGCGTAATACTCGCAAATCTCCTGAACCAAGGCTCCGACTTTTGAGTTGTCGTACAATTTCTGAAGTTCGTCAATTTTTTTATCATTCATAAATAAAGTATAGCATATACAGAGGAAATCAAAAATGAAGATCGGTATTTTTGATTCCGGAATAGGTGGTCTTTCGGTACTTCACGAGGCATACCATTATCTTCCGGAGCAAAATTACATATTTTACGCTGACACAGAGCACGTCCCTTACGGACTGAAAACCCCGGAGCAGATCCTTAGTTATTCGATCGGCATCACGGAGTTTTTGATTGAAAAGGGAGTAGAGGCAATAGTGGTTGCATGTAATACGGCGACCAGTGTTGCAATAAAGGAACTCAGGAAAAGATACAGCATTCCCATACTGGGAATGGAACCGGCTGTAAAACCGGCCGTTGAGGGTACGGAGAAGAAGCGGATTATGGTTATCGCAACTCCCGTAACTATCAGAGAAGACAAGCTTAAAGACCTGCTTCACAGAGTAGATGAGAATCACAGAGTCGATCTTTTGCCAATGCCCAGATTAGTGGAATTTGCAGAGAGAACAGAGTTCGATTCGGACGATGTTATTGATTATATAAAGAAACAGTTTGAACCTTATAATATGGAAGAGTATTGTGCGCTTGTACTTGGATGTACACATTTTAATTACTTTAAGCCTGCGTACAGACAGATTTTTGGTGACGATACACTTCTTATAGACGGGAATCACGGTACAGTGAAGCATTTAGCGGAGGTTCTCGGAATAGAGTTATCTAATACACCAGATAATGTAGTTACTTTTGATGACACGCACAAGATGTTGGAATTAGCAAAAACAGAATATTATTATTCGGGAAAACCCATAGCGGACGCGTCAGAACTGGAACGCCTGAGAATACTACATAATCGGTTAGAATTTGTAAGAAAAAAATAAGAAATATCCTTCTTGTATTTTACTAGATAAAGTATTATCATAGTTATGCGACCACAATATATTGTTATTCGGCTAAAAAATATCGTGATTGCGAAAACGGTTTTTTTGTAAAATAAAAGAAGGGGGTTCTTATGAAGATCATTAAGAGAAGCGGTAAAGAAGTTGCATTTGATGGCAATAAGATTCTTGCGGCTATTGAGAAGGCAAATAACGAAGTTACCGACGAGAAGAAATTAACCGCAGGCCAGATCAGCGACATCGAAAGAAGCGTAGAGAATCAGTGCGCATCTCTTACTCGTGCTGCCAGCGTTGAGGAAATCCAGGATATGGTTGAGGATGGACTCATGAAATCAGGCAAGTTCGAGGTTGCCAGAAAATACATTACATACCGCTATAAACATGCTCTTGTCAGAAAGTCCAACACAACTGACGAGCAGATCATGTCTCTTATTGAGTGCAATAACGAGGAAGTTAAGCAGGAAAATTCAAATAAGAATCCTACAGTTAATAGCGTTCAGAGAGATTACATGGCAGGTGAAGTAAGTAAGGATATCACAAGAAGATTTCTTTTGCCTGAAGATGTTGTAAGAGCACATGAGGCAGGTCTTATTCACTTCCATGACTCTGATTATTTCGCACAGCATATGCATAACTGTTGCCTTGTGAATCTGGAGGATATGCTTCAGAACGGAACAGTTATTTCAGAGACAATGATAGAGCGCCCGAAGAGCTTCTCTACTGCATGCAACATTGCAACACAGGCAATCGCGCAGATAGCAAGTTCACAGTACGGCGGACAGAGTATAACACTTTCACACCTTGTTCCTTTTGTTGATGTCAGCAGACAGAAATTCCGTAAGGAAGTAGCGCTCGAGTTTGAGACAGCCGGAATGAAGATTAACAAGAAGCAGGTTAATGACATCGCAGAAATGCGCGTTAAAAAGGAAGTTGAAAGAGGATGTCAGGTTATCCAGTATCAGGTCATCACACTTATGACCACAAACGGACAGGCGCCTTTTATAACAGTATTCATGTATCTTGATGAAGTTCCCGAAGGCCAGACAAGAGAAGATCTTGCAATGGTCATCGAGGAAATGCTCAAGCAGCGTATTATGGGAGTTAAAAATGAGAAAGGCCAGCTTATCACACCTGCATTCCCTAAGCTCATTTACGTTCTTGATGAAGACAATATCCATGAGGATTCCAAATACTGGTATTTGACAGAGCTTGCTGCTAAATGTACAGCAAAGAGACTTGTTCCCGATTACATCTCAGCAAAGAAGATGAAAGAGCTCAAGGGCGGAGATGTGTATCCTTGCATGGGATGCAGAAGTTTCCTTACTCCCGACAATGAGAATGTTCCGGAAGGATTCTGCAACAAGGGTAACAAGGCAAATGCCCAGAATTACAACGAGGGCGATCATAAATATTACGGAAGATTCAATCAGGGTGTTGTTACATTGAATCTTGTAGATGTAGCTTGTACATCAAACAAAGATGAGGCAAAATTCTGGGATATCATGGAGGAGAGAACAGAACTCTGTAAGAGAGCGCTTATGTGCAGACATGAAAGACTCCTTGGAACTCCTTCAGATGTTGCACCTATTCTTTGGCAGAACGGCGCACTTGCAAGACTCCAGAAGGGGGAGAAGATTGATAAACTCCTTTTTGGAAATTATTCAACAATCTCACTCGGATACGCGGGCCTTTGCGAATGTACCAGATACATGAAGGGCGTATCACATACAGATGCTAAGGGAAAGGATTTTGCATTAAAAGTAATGCAGTTCCTCAATGATAAATGTGCAAAGTGGAGAGCTGAGACAAATATTTCATTCAGCCTTTACGGAACACCTCTTGAGTCAACAACATATAAGTTTGCAAAGAGTCTGCAGAAACGTTTTGGAATGATTCCCGACGTAACAGACAAGAACTATATTACCAACAGCTATCATGTCCATGTAACAGAACAGATCGATGCATTTACTAAGCTTAAATTTGAATCCGAATTCCAGGCACTTTCACCCGGCGGAGCTATAAGCTATGTAGAAGTACCTGACATGAATAGCAATATTGAAGCGGTTATTTCAGTAATGAAATATATATATGAAAACATCATGTATGCTGAGCTCAACACCAAATCTGACTTCTGTCAATGCTGCGGTTATGATGGGGAGATCAAGATTGTTACAGATACAGACGGAAAGCTTATTTGGGAATGCCCTAATTGTGGCAACAGAGATCAGAACAAGATGAATGTAGCAAGGCGTACCTGCGGATATATCGGAACACAGTTCTGGAATCAGGGACGTACACAGGAGATCAAAGAAAGAGTGCTCCATATGGCAACACCTAAGATTTGATCTGTTACTGAATTAAACCTACAAAGTAAAAGCCGGGATTTATCCCGGCTTTTATTAAATAGAGCGTCGGTATGTTTAATAAGGAAAAGAGAGGCGTAGAATGAATTACGGTCAGATATATTACAGTGATGTAGCAAATGGAATAGGGTGCAGGACAGCATTTTTTGTAAGTGGATGTACCCATCATTGCAAAGGTTGCTTTAATGAAATGACATGGGATTTTAATTACGGACAAGAATATACAAAAGAAGTTGAGAATGAGATTGTAGAATCACTTAAACCAAGTTATATAGACGGACTAACCATTCTAGGCGGTGAACCGATGGAGCTTGTGAATCAAAAAGAAATAAAGCCACTTCTTGAGCGTATAAAAAAAGAAGTTCCGAGAGCCACTATCTGGATATATTCGGGATATACGTGGGAAGAACTGACCGATCCGACAAATAAGAGGTGTCACGGGGATGATACCGATGCAATACTGTCAATGACAGATGTCCTCGTAGATGGGGAGTTTGAGCTTGATAAAAGAGATCTGATGCTCAGATTCAGAGGATCATCGAATCAGAGAGTCATAGATGTAAAGGCTTCACTGGAAACAGGAGAAGTGGTGCTTTCCAAGTATAATGACAGAGATACATCCAGATTATAGATGTTCATATATGTACAAAAAATCGAAAATTCCAGTGCAACTTTTGCAAAGTTTGCCACAATGTAAGCACTTACAATGTGAATAAGTTTGAGATATTATAATTAACGTGAACAGCACTTAATAATTACAAAAGCGAGTAAGGCTATGAGGAGGCAGACATGGGAGATGAAAGATTTGATCTTTTAACTTTTGGAGAGATTATGCTTCGTCTTTCTCCGCCAAATTATGAGCGTATGACACGCGGTGATGTATTCGATAAGAGAGCCGGTGGCTCAGAACTTAACGTAGCATCGGGTGTAGCGCTTTTGGGACTTAGAACAGGAGTGATTTCAAGACTTCCACAGAATGCACTCGGGACTTTTATTAAGAACCGAATCCGTTTTGAGGGTGTATCTGATGACTATCTTATTTATGATGAGTCACCTGAAGCACGACTTGGAATTTACTACTATGAGAACGGTGCTGCACCACGCAAACCATCCATAGTCTACGACAGAATGAATTCATCCATAACCAGAATTTCTTTGTCAGAGATTCCGGAGAGTGTGTATACATAAACCAGGATGTTCCATACAAGCGGAATTTCACTTGCACTTAACAA
>JAEEGF012097098.1_pt1 | contig 29304 bp, 24 predicted proteins | sample 9134171 | NCBI WGS metagenome assembly JAEEGF01 (sample SAMN16246542, study PRJNA631951) | gut metagenome | biome: gut microbiome; feature: rumen; material: AP-attached | host: Bos | place: Iran: Karaj | collected 2018-10 | reverse complement strand
CGCCGCGGGACTACCGCAGGCGAAGGCCAGCTTCGTAAGGCTCGGCCAGATGCGCTACCGCATCACGAACGTGAAGCCCGGTTCCGCGTACAAGGCGTTCAGCCTGAACGGCCAGCTGTCGGAAAGCGGATTCCTCGATGGCGACATTTTCGTAGCGCCGTCATACCCCGTCATCCTGATGCTGAACGACGGACAGAGTCTCTACCTGAAGAATTAAGGACAAGTTAACCGCAATGGCGGCCGGGGGCTACTCGAGTGCCTCGCGGATCTGCTGGACAAAGTCCATCTCCTCGGGCGACACGTTGCTTTCGTTGTCGTCTTCGCGGGAGGCGTTGGCCACGCGGAGCATGGATTCGAGCACCTTGCTCTTGAACTCGGGAGTCGCGTCCTTGAGCGCCTCGACGCAGGCACCGGCGCGTTCCTTCGCCGACTTGAACTTCGCGTAGAGGTCGTTGAAGTCGTCCCACGAGACGTCCGGGACCAGTTCATCGTGAATCGCATCGAGCGTGTCGCTCTCGGCCTCGGTCGCCGAGGCGGAACCGGGCAGCAATTTCTCGGTTTCGGTTTCGTGATACAGGCATGCCACCTGCCAAGAAAGAATCAAGAGCGCCATATTCGAATTCATCGTGAACCTCGTAAGTTTTTTCAAAATATAATCAAAAGCGCCCCCAAAACGCACCCGATTCCGGCACTTTTTGCTATATTCCAAGCCATGGCATACGTAGCAATGGCCCGCAAGTGGCGCCCGCAGTCCTTTGACGACATGGTCGGGCAGGAACATATCGCGAAGACCCTCCAGAACGCAATCGAGGGGGGCAGACTCCACCATGCATTCTTGTTTACCGGCACCCGCGGTGTAGGCAAGACCACCAGTGCCAGAATCCTCGCCCGCACCCTGAACTGCACGGGCGGCGACCCCCTGCACCCCTGCGGAGTATGCGACAGCTGCAAGGATATCGCGGGCGGCAACCCGATGGACGTGTACGAGATAGACGCGGCCTCCAATACCGGCGTCGAGAACATCCGCGACGTCATCGACCGCGTGCAGTACCCTCCCGTCATCGGCAAGTACAAGATTTTCATCATCGACGAAGTCCACATGCTTTCGACCGGGGCCTTCAACGCCCTCCTCAAGACGCTCGAGGAACCCCCTCCGCACGTGATCTTCATCTTCGCGACCACCGAGGTCAACAAGGTCCCGCAGACCATCCTCAGCCGCGTGCAGCGTTTCGACTTCAAGCGCCTGACCATGGACCAGATCCGTAGCCGCCTGCGCTACATCTGCGAACAGGAAGGCATCAACGCGAGCGACGAGGCCCTGAACATCTTCGCCGAGAAGGCGGACGGTTCCATGCGCGACGGCCTCACCTATTTTGACCAGGCCTTCGCCTTTACCGGAAGCGAGATGACCGACGAGTCCGTCCGCTCCGTGCTGGGAATCCCGCCCGTCGAACTCTTCTTCGACCTCATCAACGCCATCGAGGGCCACAACCTCAAGGGCTGCTTCCTCATGGTCGACAAGGCCGTAGCCCGCGGAATCGAGTTCGCTCCCCTCCTGGACGGCTTCGGCAAGTTCCTGCGCAACCTCATCTACAGCCGCCTCGACGCGCTCTCGCCCGACGCCCTGAACATTTCCGGCGAGCTCTACAACAAGCTCAAGGAAACCGCCGCGGGCCTCAGCAACGGCGACCTCCTGCGCATCTCGAAGATGCTCATCGACCTGCAGGCGCAAATCCGCTACAGCTCTAACCCGAGGCTCCTCGTAGAGACGACCTTCGCCCGGATGGCCTGGCTCGACAGGCTAACCGACCTACGACGCGCGCTTGCCGCCATCAACGACCCAAAATCAGCCGCCGACGAGGCGATAAAAAAAAAAGTAACTGATGTCGGCGAGATGCTCGACACCATGGAAGCCTCCAAGGGTGCCGAATCAGGCTATGCCGACACCTCCGACTTTAACGGGTCCGTCGCATTTTCGCGCTACGAAATTACCGCCGCCTGGCCCTCCATCGTGGCAGGACTCGCCGACTGCGGCGACTACAAGTTTTCCGCCGCCATCACGGGGACCATCCTCGAGGCTGGCGACATCAAGGCAACCCCCTTCCCGCTCTACCTCACCTATATCGGCGAAACGGAGAACAACTCCTCCTGGGGCTACCAGCAGATTTGTGAGAACCCCGAATTCGTCAAGCGCGTACAGACCATACTCGAAGACCGCCTGCAGACCAAGGTCTCCCTCTCGATAAAGACTCGCGCCTATACGCAGGAAGAACGCGTATCCAGGGAAAACGCGCTGAAGAGCCCCTTCGAAAAGGACTGCGAAAGCATAGGCGGATTGAAGGAACTCGTTGAAAAATTCATGGGAGAATTGGTATATTCTAGGTCGCTAGAAAAGATAACCGAGGCCCCGACTGGCCCGTCGCCAGAAGACCCGAACGACAACTAAAAAGGAAACACGCTATGGACATGAGTAAAATGCTTAAGGACCTCCAGAAGATGCAGAGCAAGATGCTGAAGGCCCAGAACGACCTCAAGACCCAGAGTTTCGACGCCGAAGCCGGCGGCGGCATGGTCAAGGTCGCCATCAACGGCCAGGGAGTCCTGACGATGATCAAGATCAACCCCGACGCCGTGGACAAGGACGACGTAGAAGCCCTCGAGGACCTCGTCATGGCGGCCGTGAACTCTGCCATCAAGAAAAAGGACGAGGCCACCCAATCGAGCCTCAACAGCATCACCGGCGGCATGAAGATCCCCGGCCTGATGTAGTCCCGCATCCGGGAAAATCCCCCCGTTTTTCACGCCCTTCCGCCCCAGGCGGGAGGGTGCTTTTTATCGCCCGAAACAGCCCGAAAAGGAGGGGAATTACCTTCTGTCCTAAAAATCGTGCATTCTGTCACTTTTTCCCTCTCGGCACCTTTAACATTATATAATATATTTTTACATTTGGCGGGTCAAATTTTATGGAGATCAGATGCTCAGGCAATTTGCAATCCCCGCCATACTCTCGTTCCTTTGTGTAGCCCCGAGCTGGGCGGGTAAGACCTATACCCGCGAAGAGGCCGTCAATACAGCCCTCGAAAACTCCTCCGACGTGAAATCCGCCGAAGAAGACCTCAAAAGCGCAACGTCCCAGGTGACGGCAGGCTACGGCAACGCCTACCCCTCTATCGACTTGAGCGCCACCGTGACCCGCATTTTCGGACTCGACGACGTTGAACCGACCACGATGATGACCGATGCCGCCACGCAGATGGCCCAGGGCAAGGATGCCGAAGGCCACCCCATGGCAAACACCTACGACCAGCAGGTCCTCGGCCCCTTCCTTGACGGCCTCACCTACGGCATGAAGTCTCAGGCCTACCGCTGGCAGTCGAGCGTGGGCATCACCGCCACCCAGATCCTCTACGCCGAAGGCAAGGTCGGCGTGGGCATCGAGATTGCCAAGGCCTACAAGCGCATCAACGAGGTGAATCTCGAAAACAAGAAGGCCCAGGTCCGCTACGACGTGAACAACGCGTTCGACCAGCTCATCTACCTGGATTCCGCCATCAAGATCATGTACGCCTCCAAGGAACTGCTCCAGGAGAACCTGAATTTCGTCGAACAGTCGCTCAAGAGCGGAATGGCCACCGAACTTGACCTTATCCGCGTGCAGCTCTCGATGGACCAGCTGAGCTCCAACATCGCAAGCACCGAAAAGATGCGCATCCTCGCCCGCAACTCGCTCCTCAACACGATGGGCCTCGAATGGGAAACCGACGTGCAGTTCCAGGGCGAACTCCGCGACCCCGCCGCAGGCTACAGCTTCCCCGACACCTCCATGGCGAACGTGAAGAAGCGCCGCAAGGAACTCGTGATGCTCGAGGAAACGGCGAACATGAAGACCCTGAACGTCGAAATCGAGCAGGGCGGCTACAAGCCGACCGTGGTGCTCCTTGGCGGCATCAAGTACGCGAACAACAAGAATGACTTTTTCGACTGGGACGCCCCCACGTGGGACAAGCTGAACAAGTACATCGCGCTGAACGTGTCGATGAACCTCTTTAACGGCATGAAGACCCGCGAAGGCGTGGTGCAGGCCAAGTCGAGTCTCCGCAGCACGCAAATCCAGAAGGAAACCGCCGAACGCGGATTCCGCGTGCAGATCGAGTCGTGCGTGAATACGCTCGAGGATGCAAACAGCCAGATTGAAATCGCGAAGCGCCAGATCGACCTCGCGCAGAAGAATTACGACCTCACGAACGATGCCTACAAGCTTGGCCGCGAAACGCAGCTGAACGTGCTCAGCGCCGAAAACAGCCTGCGCACCGCAAAAATAGACTACATGAAGGCCATCGTCGAATGGAACAAGGCCTACAACGCGCTCCTGCAGGCCACCGGAGAGTATTAATAGGAAGAAGATATGAACCAGATTACCAAAGCAATCATCACCGCAACCGCATTCTCGCTTCTTCTCACGGGTTGCGACATGTTCAAGAAGAAAGATGACGCCGAAGCACAGAAGGCGGCCACCATCGAGCAGATTCAGGCCGAAAAGGGCAAGCCCGCCAAGGTCGTAAAGGCCACCACGGCAGAAATCACCGACGTGCGAAAGTTCAGCGGCACCATCGAAGGCATGCAGCAGACCTACGCCCTTTCGAAGATGAGCGATCCGCTTGCCAAGATCCACGTGCAGGTCGGTTCTAGCGTAAAGAAGGACCAGGTTCTTGCCGAGTACCTTTTCACCGGCGACAACACGCAGTACCAACAGGCGCAAGAACAAATCGCCCTCCTCGAAAAGGCGACCGAACGCATGCGCGAACTGCATGCCAAGGGCGGCATCAGCCAGCAGGACATGGACACCCAGGAAATGCAGCTCAAGGTTGCGAAGATGAACCTCGAGACCGCCCGCCGCGCATCGAAGATTCTTGCCCCGGCAGCAGGCGTTGTCACGGAACTGAACTTCAAGGAAGGACAGACTCCCGGACTCGGGGTCTTCTGCACCATCGCAAAACTCGACCAGGTCATCCTCAAGCTGAACGTCACGAGCAAGGATATCGGGTTCTTCAAGAAGGGCGCGACAGCGACTGTCGATGTGGGCGGAGAAAAGGTCAAGGGCAAGGTGACACTCATCCCGCTCGCTGCCAATTCCATAACGCGTTTTTTCCCTGTCGAAGTGACGTTCCCGAACAAGAAGAAGCAACTATTGCCCGGCATGTACGTGACTGCCGAACTTGACGCCCGCAACGTGAAGGGAATCATCGTCCCCATCGAGGCAATCGTCTACCGCAACGGCGTAAACACCATCTGGACCGTTACCGCCGAAGGCAAGGCCAAGCGCAAGGTTGTCAAGCTCGGCGTGCAGACCAAGGGCGATGTCCAGATTCTCGAAGGCCTTGAAGATGGTGACCAGGTCATGGTTGAAGGCCAGTTCCGCATGAACGATGGCGACAAGGTGCTCATCATCGAATAAGGCCACGGAGATTTTTTGAATGATTAAGGCGAGTATCTATAAACCGATTACCATGCTCATGGTCATCTTGACCGTGGTGGTTTTCGGTATCTACACCTACCGCATGATGGTGGTAGACCTGTTGCCGAAATTCGAAGTGCCCGTCGTCACGGCAGTCATCGTCTATTCGGGTGCAAACCCCGAAGAAATCGAGACGACCGTCATCAAGCCTGTCGAAGACGCCGTCGAACTCGTTGACGGTATCGACTACGTACAGGCAATATGCATGGAGAACTACGGCATCCTCATTGCCATGTTCAACATGGGAACGAACGTGGACGTGGCAGCAAACGACGTGCGCGCGAAAATCGAGCAGACGGCGGCAACCTTCCCCGATGCCGTCGAAGCGCCGATTATTTCGAAACTCGACATCAACGCCCAGGCAATCATGAGCTTCTCCTTCACCGGCCCAGTCAGTTCGACCGAACTGCGTAAGAAGGCCGAAGACGAGATCGAGCCTCTGCTTACTTCTGTTTCCGGTGTTGCAAGCGTGGATATTTTCGGTGGTACGACCCGCGAAATCTCCATCGAACTCGACAAGGAAATGCTCAAGTCTCGCGGCGTAGACATATCGACCATCATGGGCGTGTTCCAGGCATCGAACATCAACTACCCCGTCGGTGAAGTTCGCGGCAGCCGCAAGAACACCTCCGTGCGTACCGCAGGCAAGTTCGAGAACCTGGACCAGATGCGCGACATGGATATCCCGACTGGTACTGGCGTCATCAAGCTCGGCGAAATAGCGAAGGTCAAGGACACCGTCAAGACAGTCACCTCCGCATCGCGCTACAACGGCATCAACTCCGTCTCGCTCGACATCAAGAAGCGTTCTGATGCTAACGTGGTCGACGTCGCCAAGGGTACACTCGCCCGCGTGGAACAGATCAACAGTACGCTTCCCGAAGGTTTCAAAATTCACCTGATTTACGACAAGTCCGAAGCCATTCAGGAATCCGTAGACAACGTTATCCAGAACATCCTCCTTGCCATCGTGCTTACGTCGGTGCTCCTGCTCCTCTTCCTGGGCAAGCTTTCCACCACGCTTATCGCCGCCCTCACGATGCCTATCTCCGTCATCGGTGCGTTCACGTTCATGTACTTCGCCGACTTCGGCATCAACATGATGTCTCTCATGGCGCTATCTTCGGCGGTGGGCTTGTTGGTCACTAACTCCATCGTGGTGCTCGAGAATATCAACTCCAAGTTGCAGGATGGCCTCGATCCCAAGGAAGCGGCCTACAAGGGCACAAGCGAAATCATGGTCGCCATCATGGCATCGACCCTCACCAACGTGTGCGTGTTCGTGCCTATCGCGTTCATGAAGTCCATCGTAGGCATTTTCTTCAAGACCTACGGTATGACCATGGTGTTTGCGACAGTCGTGTCGCTGTTGGTGACGTTCACGCTCACCCCGCTCATGGCGGCCTACCTGTTCAAGGGCAAAAAGAAAGACGAGAACGGCAACATTATCGACGAAAAGCCCGGAATAGTGGAACGCCTCACGAGCTTCTTCCCGTGGGTCCTCAACGGCATCCGCTTTGTTTACCTAAAGACTCTCGGCTTTTGCCTTTCCGTGCCAGGGTTTTTCGCGCAGCTGCTCGGCATGGGCGCACTGCTTGCATTCGTCGCCTTCATGGGATTCAACTTCCTCTCCGTCGAACTCATGCCCAAGCAGGATCAGGGTCAAATCCTCATTTCCGTCGAAATGCCTATCGGAACGAACATCGAAACTACGGATAGCGTAACGAAGATTATCGAAAGCCGCATCAAGGACATTCCCGATATGGAGCGCTACAACGCTACCGTCGGTGGTGAAAACGGCTTTACGGGCACGAACACCTCCAAAATTCGTCTGAAACTGTTCAAGCGCGGCGAAGGCCGCGACCGCAGTTCCGATGACATTGTCGACTCGTTGCGCCCCTACCTCGCCGACATTCCCGACGCATACATCTCTATCAAGATGTCTTCCGTTACCGAAATGAACAACGGCCAAGGTGGAGACGTCGTGCTCGAAGTGAACAGCCTCGTTGTCGATTCCGCCCTGAAGGCTGCGGAAATCGTCATGAACAGGATTCAGGACATTCCCGGCGTTGTCGACGTCAAGCTCAGCTACGAAGCCGGCAAGCCCGAAATCAAGCTTGTTCCCAACCGCCAGGCGCTTGCCGACTACGGCGTCGCCCTGCAGTCCGTCGCAGTCATGAACTACATCGCCGTGAGCGGTCTTGAGACCAGTACCTTTACCGAAGACGGCGAAGAATACAAGGTATATGTCCGCATGGAAGAAAAAGACCGCAAGGACCATGCCGATATCGAAGACCTGCCTTTGCTCACGCCCAAGGGTTATGTCCCGGCCTCTACCCTCTTCGACATTGTCGATGGTGCGGGCCCGACCAAGATCGAACGTAAGCGCAAGCGCAACCACGTCGACGTCTACATGAACCTCCTCCCCGGCCACACGACCGGCGAAATCATGGACTCGATTAAGGTTATCACTGACTCCATGAAGGATGAGGTGCCCGACGGCATCACGTTCAGTTTCGGTGGAAACGCCGACATGCAGAACGACATGGTGGAAGAATTCATCGCGGCTATCCTCATGGCCATTCTCCTCACCTACATCTTGCTGGTGGCCCTGCTCGAAAGCTTCTTGCAGCCCTTCATCATCATGTTCACTATCCCGATGGGCGCCATTGGCGTTATCCTCGCGCTCGTGTTTACGAACACCTCGCTCTCCATGGTTTCCCTCATGGCTATCGTGATGCTTATCGGTGTGGTGGTGAACAACGCCATCTTGCTACTCGACGAAGCGAACCGACTGCTCCGAAGCGGAGCCATGGGCAGGCGCAGCGCCATGCTGACGGCCGCAAAAGAAAAATTCCAGGCCATCGTACTTGCGACATTCGCATCCATAGTGGCCCAGATGCCGCTTGCTCTCGCCATCGGTGGTGACGTCGCGAAGATGAACCAGCCTATGGGTATCGCGTGTGTGGGCGGCCTTGCCGTCTCCGCATTCCTCACGATGTACCTCATTCCTACAGCATTCTGGCTCCCGAACGCCTTGTTCCACAAGGTCAAGAAGGGCGTGAAGAAGGTTAAAAACAAGATGAACAGGCACGCGAAGGCATAAGCCTCGAAAACAACGTTTCTAAAATCCCGCCCTAACAGGCGGGATTTTTTTGTGGTCTACGGGAAACTGTTTTTTGTAGATTACAGCGCATGACCGAAAATATTTACTGGGGAGTGGCCCGCAAGGGCCAAGTATTGCGTGTTGCCGTTCCCGACATCAACGACGAATTCGCGCTCGAACGCATCCGCGTCGAGACAGGTTGCAGGCTCGAACCCGAACAGCATACCGAGCTAGAAATCCGGCAGATGATCCGTGCCGCAGCCGTAAAGGAGGCTGGCGACTCGCTCGCGGGGCTTGAAAGCGCGCCTCCGGCAGGCGACAAGACGAACTCCTGGGAATCGGAGCCCATCATTAACCTCGCCGATTCGCTCCTGGAAACAGCCCTCGAGCAAGGAGTGACCGATATCCACCTGGAACCCTGCAACGAGGGAATGCGCATCAGGTTCCGCCGCGACGGGATGCTGGAAGAGTACCGCACGCTGCCCGGATGGATTTGCGACCCGCTGCTGGTTCGCTTCAAGCTGCTCGCCGACGTGGACATCACCGAAAGGCGGCTGCCGCACGACGGCGCGTTCCACTTCCAGGGATGCCGCGAATCGAACGTTCGCCTGAGCACACTCCCGACACAACTCGGCGAGAAATGCGTACTGCGACTTTTGCCCGTCCACGACAACGACGAAGGACTCGATTCCCTCGGCTTCGGCGCGCAGACCCTGGCGGAACTGAGACGCATCTTTGCAAAGCCGCAAGGGCTGTTCCTCATCACGGGCCCCACAGGCAGCGGCAAGACGACGACACTCTACGCCGGGCTCCGTGAAATCATCCGGCGCAAGGTCAACGTCTCGACCGTCGAGGATCCCGTGGAATACCCGCTCGACGGCGCGAACCAGGTCCAGGTCAACGAAAGGTGCGGTCTCACCTTTGCCGCCGCCCTGCGCTCGCTCTTGCGACAGGACCCGGATGTAATCCTCGTGGGCGAAATCCGCGACGAGGAGACCGCGAAAATCGCAGTCCGGGCGGCACAGACGGGGCATCTGGTGTTATCGACGCTGCACACGAACAGCGCAAGTGTGGCGAGAGAGAGACTATTTGATTTGGGAATATCGCAAGGCGTCCTCGACGATGTTCTCCTGGGAGTCGCGGCTCAGCGGCTACTGCGAAAGAAGACTGGCGACGGCAAATACCGCGGGCGGACCGCCGCCATCGAAATCCTGCTTGCAGACGGCAACTACGTACAGGGAAACATCCGGGATTACGCCCTCGGACTCGTACAGTCGGGAATTACAGACATGGAAGAATTCAGGCGCGTGCTAGGGTAAGCCCTGGCGGGTATTTTCCAAACGGCGCTGGATGTTGCGACGGCGGGTCTGGAGGAACGACGATTCCTCGTCTGGCTTGTGGTTGCAGGGGCTCGCAAGCATTGCCGCCAGATTTATCGCCTGCTGCTGGTTGAGCTCGGAACAATGCACTCCGTAATAGGCCTCGCTTGCAGCCTCGCAGCCGAAGATATCCTTGCCCCACTGCGCATAGTTCAGGTACATCTCGAGAATCCTGTCCTTCCCCAGCTCCCATTCCATCACGACGGCATAGCCCAGTTCCTTCACCTTGCGTTCCCACGTGCGTTCGCCCGTCAAGAAGAGGTTCTTCGCGAGCTGCTGCGTGATGGTGGAACCGCCATAGAGGATTTTCCCGGCCGACACGTTGGCATCCATCGCCAAGGCGATGCTACGCACATCGAAACCCGGATGATAGTAGAACCCGGGATCTTCCGCCGCAATCGCCGCGCGCTGCAGGTTGATGCTGATGGAATCCAGCGGTATATAGCGCTGCTTGATCTGCACCTTCGGATTCGAATCCACAAGGTCTTCCATGAAACGGCTCATGGCAGGCGGTTCATCCTTCATCGCCTTGATTTCGTTAACCGGTCCAAAAATGAAGGAATGGGCCTTGATGATGAAAATCGTTCCCACAATGGAAAACAGGATCGAATAGATCAAGAGAACTATCAGGAATATCTGACCGACAATTGCGAATTTTTTCATATTTCTCTACTTCTTGCCTCCAAACCAATCGTTGACATCTTCCCCCTCCTTGATATTCGAAGGTAGGTTTTCAAGGCCATCGCCCAATATGATGGTACGGATGCCCGCATTGTTGAAAATTCCCTGAAGGTATTCCATGCCCTTGCGCCCGGCTTCGTCGTGGTCCAGGCAGAGCACGATATTCTTGTTCTTGAAAAGCGGCAGCCATTCGACCTTGAAGCTACGGACTCCCGGGATGCCCACCGCATCGATATTCTGCTGGAGGAAGGTGAGCGTATCGACAACGCCCTCGCAAAGGTAAATCCACCCCGTCTTCTGGTTCAGTGCAGACAAATTATACGGGAAGGGGACCGTCCCCTTCAAGTGGAGTTCCTTCGGTTCCACAGTCCTGTCAATGGCACGCGCCTGGAAATGGGACGCACGGTTCTGCGTATCGAGGTACGGGAATATCAGCGGATGCTTGTAGTAGCGCAGGTTCCCGCGGTCATTGAAGAGGCCCACGTAGCGCAGCACGTCCATGCTGAACATTTCCTTAAGATGCCGGTTCAGGCCGTCGTAATCCGTAATGCAGCGAAGCAGCATCCGGTCCCATACGGGCTTGTAGATACGGCGCTTCGTGAGGTAGGCTGCCGCGGGGGTCCCGTCTATCGGCGAAAGCATCTTCAAGAACGAAAGGACGACCTTCTTGCGCTCATCTTCGGGAATGAGTTCCTTGGGCGGTTCTTGCGGGATTTCGCGTTCGGGAGCCGGGGCAACATCTCGCCGTTCAGATCGCGGGACCACGGGCTGGAGCGTCGTCGAAGAAACCGACGGCGTCTGTGCGGCATTCCGCTTGCCTCCCGGAACCAGGAACGGAAACATTTCCTTGAGCAAGTTCAGCGCCTCGGGGAAAGAATAGCCGCGTTGCTGTTGCACCAGCGAAAACACGTCGCCGCGGACATCGTCACAGACCCAGCAGCGGAACATTCCCCGCTCTTCGGAAATGGAAACCGACGGCGTGCGGTCGCCATGGACATGGCGCTGCGGACAGAAGCACTTGAACTTTCCACGCTCGACCTTGATTCCCAGAGCCTGGGCAACCGCGGTAATGGAAAGCGAAGCCTTGAATTGTTTCAGTTCGTCGTCGGTCATTTTGAAGAAATAATAGAATTTAGACGAAAAACCATAGACGGCAAGCGACAGATTTCTAATATTTTAGCCATGCAGATTCTCGAAAACGAGCCGATGTACAAGCACACCTCCTTCAAGGTAGGCGGGCCCGCACGTTATTTTGTAAAAGCCGAGAACACAACCGACCTGAAAGGCGCCACCGCCCTCGCTCGCGAGAAGGGACTCCCCCATTTCATTTTGGGGAACGGGACGAACCTGCTCGTCTCGGACAAGGGATTTGACGGAGTCGTCGTGACGCTAGCCGGAGAATTCTCGGCCATCGAAAATCTGGACAGCGGAAATTTCAGGGTCGGGGCGGCTGTTCCGCTCGGGCGTTTCGCACGCACGGCTCTCAAGCAGGGCTTTGCGGGAATCCACAAGCTCGCAGGAATTCCCGGAACGCTGGGCGGCGCCATCTACATGAACGCCGGAGCCTACGGGCAAGAAATCGGAAGCTACTGCACGCAAGTGACCGTACTGGACAAAAACGGCGACATCCGCGAACTTTCCAACGCCGACTGCGCCTTCGGGTACAGACAAAGTATTTTCCAGAAGAATGCGGCGACAATCCTTTCTGCGGCATTCCAGTTGCCGACCGCCGAATCGCTAGCGAAATCCACAACCGACCTCGAAGCGGAACTTGCCGAATGCATGGCGAAGCGCAAGGCGACACAGCCGCTCAACATGCCGAACGCGGGTTCCACCTTCAAGCGTCTGGATGCAGGCACCGCGGACATGCCCACGCAAGTCGCGCCCGGCTACTACATCGAGCAGGCAGGTCTCAAGGGCAACCGCATCGGGGGCGCCGAAGTCAGCACGCTGCACGCGAACTTCATCGTGAACGCGGGCGGCGCCACGGCCAAGGACATCCAGGAACTCAGCGCATTTGTCCAGGAGCGCGTCGCCGAGAAATTCGGCATACAGCTCAAGCGCGAAATTATTCTGCTCGGAGAATTCTAGTTCTCTTCTTCCGTCTTGGATTCCGCTTTTTCCGGAACCGGGTCGAAGCGGTTCAAAATCTTGACAATGACGGCATAGACAACACCGCCAATGAGGCCACCAGTAAGGTCGGCCACCAGGTCGAGCGCACTGCTGTCGCGACCCTCGGTAAAGCTCTGGTGGAATTCGTCGGTGCATCCGTAGGCAAGCGCAAGGCCGCCCACCACCAGCACGCGCAGCCACTGGCGCCTGGACCATTCGTTACGGGTCCAGAGCATCGCATAGCAACCGGCGAGCGTCGCGTATTCGCAAAAATGCGCCAGCTTGTCCCATATATGCGGAAGGCCTTCCAGCTGTTCCATCGTAAGCGAAGAGAGTTTGAAGATGATCGCCATGCAGAGGATGCAGGGAACCGTGCGGAAAAACGGGTACTTATCAAAAAGGCTTTCGAACATATTGACGCCAAATGTAGAAAATTGCGCCCCCTTTTTCTACATTTACACGCATGAAAGCGATTACCCTGAAAGCCGGACGCGAGAAGTCCGCACTGCGTTACCATCCGTGGATCTTTAGCGGCGCCGTAGAAGAAGTCATCGGCGACCCCGCACTCGGCGATACCGTCGAGGTTTACAGCTACAAGAGCGACTTTTTGGGTCTTGCGGCGTACTCACCCAAGTCCCAGATCCGCGGGCGCTTCTGGACGTTCGGCGAAAAGGCAAACATCGACCGTGAATTCTTCAGCGACCTTTTGGACCGCGCCATCGCCGCCCGCAAGAGCCGCGGCTTCGACATCGAAGACAAGGAATCCGCCTTCCGCCTCATCAACGCCGAGAACGACGGAATCCCCGGATGCATCATCGACAAGTACGCCGACATCTACTCGGTGGAAATTCTCGCCGCCGGGGCCGAAATCCACCGCAAGGACATCTACGAACTGCTCGCCGAAAAGACGCATTGCCGCGGCATCTACGAACGCTGCGATTCGGACGTGCGCAAAAAGGAAGGCCTGCCGCTGCGTACGGGAGTCGTGTACGGCGATGTGAGCGACGAGCCCGTCATTATCAACGAGAACGGAATCCTCTTCCCCATCGACGTGAAGAACGGCCACAAGACCGGCTACTACCTCGACCAGCGCGACGCACGCCGCCGAATCGGCGAACTTTCGAAGGGCAAGAAGGTGCTGAATTGCTTCTGCTATACCGGCGGATTCGGCCTCTACGCCCTCCGCGGCGGGTGCGAAAAAGTTTACCAGGTGGATGTTTCCAAGGACGCGCTCAAGCTCGCCAAGGAAGGCATCATGAGGAACAAGCTCAGCACCGCGCACGCCACGCATGTGGAAGCCGACGTATTCCAGTACCTGCGCAAGTGCCGCGACAAGGCCGAGACTTTCGACCTCATCGTGCTCGACCCGCCCAAGTTCGTCGAAAGCAAGGACAACCTGCAGAAGGGCGCCCGCGGCTACAAGGACATCAACCTGCTCGCGATGAAGCTGCTGGCCGAGGGCGGCATGCTCGCCACCTTCAGCTGCTCCGGGCTCATGGAAATGGACCTGTTCCAGAAGATTATCGCGGATGCCGCCGCCGACGCCAAGCGCCGAGTCCAGATTATCGAACGCTTCGGCCAGCCCGCAGACCACCCCGTGAATACGGCATTCCCCGAAGGGCAATACCTCAAGGGATTGCTTGTACAGGTCGTTTAAGGCGGGCCGCAGCTAGCGGCTATTAGCGGCAATTAGCGGCTATTCAGGTAGTCGAGGACCTTGTTCGTAAGGTCGTTTTCCTTCTTCCAGAAAAGCACCGCACCCGTAGCGCGGTCGACAACCATGTCGTAGCCTTCCTGCAAGGCAATCTCGTTAATCGCCTTGCGGATAAGCTGGATAATCGGAGCGCTCACCTTCTCGTTTTCGCTGATGAGTTCGCCCTTGCGCCCGTAGACGCGGTCGATGAAGGTCTTGAGCTCGGTATCCTTCTTGTTGTATTCAGCCTCGAGTTCGCGCTTCTTCTCGTCGGAGAGCATCAGCACCTGCTTGTCGAGCTTTTCCTTGATGGCCGAAAGTTCCTTCTGCAACAGGTTCGCCTGCTGTTCCCACTTGGCCACCTGGCGGTCGTATTCTTCCTGAGCCTTCTTCGTGCCCTTGTAGCCGTCGAAGATTAGTTTGGAATCCACATGGGCAATGCGCAGGCCGTCCTCGGCAAATCCGGTACAGGCAAGTGCCATCACCAATAGAAGAATAAGTCTGCGCATCATAGAGCCTCCCTGTTAGAATCCCTGGCCAATGACAAAGTTGAATTCCATGTCGCCCACCTGGCTACGCTTCAGGCCGGAGTAGGTCTCGCCCACGTCCAGCGGCCAGGCGAAGTCGAATCCGATAATGCCGAGCATCGGCACCACGACGCGGAAACCGAAACCGATATCCTTCTTGAGGCTTGTCGGATCCCATTCGCTGAGCGGGTTCCTGCTGGGCTTCGCGACCTTGGTCTTGGGGTCGTAGCGTTCACCGAATACGTTTCCCGCGTCGAAGAAGAACGGCAGCAGGTAGAACGTCTGCGGCACAATGCCGAGCTGGAGTTCGGCACCGATATACTGGAAACTGCGGCCCAGGCGACGGTAACCGATGGAGCCCGCGCTGTAACCGCGCATGGTGCCTTCGTAACCCATCACGCCGCCCATCGTGTAGAGCGTGCGGTACTGCAGCTGGTCGCCGAAGATGACGCCGTATTCATTCGTAAGCGCAAGGGTCAGGCGGTCACGGAACAGCGGGAACCACCACTTGATGGTCAATTCCGTCTTCACGAAGCTGAAGTCGCTGAACATCAAGTCGTCGGCCACCTGGATATCGAGCACGTAGCGGGAACCATCGGTGGGGAACTGCGGCAGGTTCTTGTCATCGCGCAACAGGCGGAAGTTGATGGCCGATTCCTTACCGGTGTACACCACGTAGCTGCCGTCGATGTTGGGGCCCTGCTTGTTCATGAGCCAGCTGTAACCGATCTGTCCGTAGAAGTAGTCGTCGGGCCACTTGAGGCGCTTGCCCACGTACACGGAGCCGCCGTAGCGGGTAATGTCGGGGTCGCCGTAGTCTTCCATGTTCCACCAGGAGTAGCTGAGGCTTGCGCCCAGGGTAATCGGCTTGTCGAGGAGCCAGGGTTCCTGGAAGCTGATGGCGGCACTCTTCTTGTCGGCACCGTATTCCACGCTCAAGCTTGCCGCCTGGCCATCGCCCATACAGCAGTTCGGGATAGACACGCTAGCCGTACCCACGAGACCGTCGCTTTCGCTATACGAGACGCCCAGGCTGAACTGGCCGGTACCCGCTTCCTTCTCCTGCACGGTAAAGTCGAGGTCGACTTCCTGATCGCTGTAGACCTTGATATCGGGCAGCACCATGTCGAAGTAGTTGAGCTGCATGATTTCGCGGAAGCTGCGTTCCAGCGCGGACTGGCGGTAGGTGTCGCCCGGATACAGGCGAACCTCGCGGCGGATAACCTTCTCGTTCGTCTTGGTGTTGCCGTGGATATAGACCTTGTGGATGGAAGCCGGGAGCCCTTCGCGCATGCGGTACGTGAGGTTCACCACCGAATCGTTCTCGAACGAGCGTTCCTCGTCGAACTGGGCGAACAGGTAGCCGTCTTCGCGGTAGACATCGATAAGCGCCTTCCTGGAGGCTTCGTAGAGGTACTGGTCAAAGACCTTGCCGCTGTCGAGGCGGAAGGCATAACCCAGGATGCGGTCGTTCAGCACCTCGTTACCGGAGAAGTGCACGCTGCCCATGTAGTAACGACGACCTTCGACCATGCCGATGTGGATGCAGATGGCGCTGGAGGTCTTGATGTTGTCGTACTTGTTGAGCAAGGGGAAAATATCTTCGAGCATGTATCGCACGAGGAGCTTTTCGTCGTAGGCGGAAAGCTTCGGCAGGGCCTTGAGGGAATCGATTTTCGGATTGCTGAACTTGCGATCGTCCACAATCTTGAGCCATTCGCGGCGGGATTTCTCGTAGCGGATAATGTCGTTCAGCAGCTTGAGAGCCTCTTCCTCGTCCATGACCTTCGGCTTGGGGCGGGTCACGTAGCCGTGGCTCGCTGCGTTGCGGAACTGGCGGAAATAATGGGAGACTTCCATGGTCGGCTTGCCCGCCATCTTGTGGATTGCGGTCGAAGTATCCTCCATGGCGCGGTTCAGCTGGTCGTACAGCGGCTGCAGGCTCTCCCCGACCGGCACCATACGTCCAAGGTAGAACAGGCAGCTCGAATCGGGCAGGTACTCGGCGCGGTAGTCCGTGAGTTCAGCATCCAGGAAGCCGAAATGGCGGATGGCGTTGAGCACGGAATCGCGGTCGGCCTCGAAGACATTCTCCTTGAATTCGCCGCCGCCGTACCACTGGTCCACCTTCGTGAGCATGTGGTCGGTAATGTCAATGGCGGGAACATGTTCATTGCCCTCGATCTCGATGCGGCGGACCTTGACCTTCTCGCCTTCGCGGATAATGAAGGTCACCTGGTTCTTGTTCTCGTCGACAGCCGTCTCGCGGTAGCCGACCTCGGCAAGCAGGAATCCCTCGGAATGGTAGTAGTCGATCAAGGCCTGGCGGTCGCGTTCCAGCTGGCTCTTGCTATAGACCTGTCCCGGAATCAGGCGGATCTTGAGACGCAGGTCGTCTTCGGAAATTTCGTCGCTGCCATCGATGATAGCCGTATCGAGGGCGGGCAGTTCCTTGATCTTGAAGATGAGGTCGACCTCGGTGCTGTTGTCCACGTAGTCGACCCAGGCGGACACATCGTCAAAGAGCCCGGACTTGTAGAGGGCGGTCACCGCCTCCTGGACCTTGTCGGAGAGGGCTGTCGGGGAATAAGTCTGGCCATCGCGGATTCCAATTCGGCCAAGCACGGAACGCTGGTCCATGTGGACGTTTCCTTCGACAAGGACCTTGCGGACCTTGTTTTCGGCCATATAATCCGTGGGCATCTGGGACATGTCCAACAACTGTGCCTGAACAAGTCCTACCAAAGCAAACACAAGAAAGAGCAAACGCGGACGCAGAATAAACCTACCTATAATTGCATTTAAAACAAAATTCCTGCCCAAAAATACAAAATTTGAAATGCTCCGCCCAACCGCGATTCTCGAAAAACACGCCAAGCAAGGCAACTTTTCACTGATTGTAAAAAACGCGACGACCGAGGTGAAAAAAGCGGCGACAAAGAAAACTTTTAGATTTTTTTTCTTTCTTTCCCTCCATAAAAAGACTAAATTCTTCTCGTTAAATTTTAACCACTCTTTATTGAGGAATATATGCGTTCAACCGCCTGGAATGACGAAGAAAACAGAGTCCTGCCCGAAATGGCGCTGGACTTCATGCCCGAAGAAAAATTGCGCGACCTGCAGCTGCAGCGTATGCGCGCCACCGTGAAGCTCGCCTATGACAAGGTTCCGCTTTTCCGCAGCCGCATGGACGAAAAGGGCCTCAAGCCCGAAGACATCAAGACCCTCAAGGACGTCGCCAAGCTCCCCTTCACCATGAAGAAGGACCTGCGCGACACCTACCCGTATGGCCTGTTCGCCGTCGACATGAGCGAAGTCGTGCGCCTGCATGCAAGTTCCGGCACCACAGGTAAGCCCATCGTGGTTGGCTACACCAAGGAAGACATGGACGTGTGGGCCCAGGTCGTGAAGCGCGGCCTCCTCGCCTGCGGGTTCAGGAGCACCGACATCGTGCAGAACTTCTACGGCTACGGCCTGTTTACCGGCGGCCTCGGCATCCACGGCGGCTTTGAAGCCCTCGGTGCGACAGTCATCCCCATCAGCGGCGGCAATACCGAGCGCCAGGTGATGCTCATGAAGGACTTCGGCGTCACCGCGGTGGGCGGAACCCCGAGTTACTTTGTCCGCATCATCGACGTTGCCGAAAAGATGGGCGTCAACATCCGTGACCTGAAGGTAAAGCGCGGCATCTTCGGTGCAGAACCGTGGAGCGACGGCATGCGCGACTACATCGAAGAAAAGACCGGCATCAAGGCCTACGACATCTACGGCCTTTCCGAAATCGTGGGCCCGGGCGTGGGCTGCGAATGCGAGTGCCGCGACGGCATCCACATCTTCGAAGACCACTTCTACCCCGAAATCGTCGACCCCGAAACGCTTGAACCGCTGCCGGACGGCGAAGAGGGCGAACTCGTGCTTTCTACGCTCAGCAAGAAGGCCATGCCCATCATCCGCTACCGCACCCGCGACATTACCGCCATCGAGAAGACCAAGTGCAAGTGCGGCCGCACCATCCGCCGCATCCGCCGCATTGGCCGCCGTAGCGACGACATGATTATCATGCGCGGCGTGAACGTGTTCCCGAGCCAGATCGAGACGGCCCTCCTCCGTGCAGAGAAGGCACTGCCGCACTACCAGATTGTGCTCGACACCAAGAACAACATGGACACGCTCGAGGTGAAGGTGGAAGTTTCCCGCGACATGGTGAGCGACTCCATGAGCGACATGGAACAGCTGAACAAGAAGTTCAAGCACTCCATCGAACAGATTCTCGGCATTTCCGTCATCGTCACGCTGTGCGAACCCGATTCGCTGCCGCGTAGCGAAGGCAAGGCCAAGAGAGTTATCGACAACCGCAAGAAGATGTGACACGAAGTGTCATCCTGAGCCCTTCGACAGGCTCAGGGTAAACTCCGTCGAAGGATCCAGACCTGAAGTCAAAACAAAAAGTTTAAACAAAGAGGAACAAGCATTATGAAAATCCCTCAGGTTTCCGTTTTCGTTTCTAACCGTCCGGGCCGTCTCCAAGCGGTGTGCAAGTCCCTTGCCGACGCCGGCGTGAACCTCCTTTCGCTCACGCTTGCCGACTCCGGCGAATTCGGGCTCATCCGCCTTATCGTGAGTGACCCGGAAAAGGCCGTCGACGTGCTCGCCAAGGCGGGCCTCAGCGCCACCATCACCGACGTGGTCGCCTGCCCCGTGAACGCCGCCATCGGCGGACTCGCCGAACTGCTCTCCACTGCGGTCGGTAGCCAGCAGATCGACTACATGTACGCCTACCCCTCCACCCTGAACGGCTCCAACATCATGATTTTGCGATTCCAGGACGTGGACAAGGCCATCGAAGCCCTGAAGGCCACGAACTTCAAGGCCATCAGCAAGGAAGAACTGCTCGGGTAAGCCATGGTCAAGGTAAACGGAGTCGACGTGGACACGGCGGGCCAGACACTCGCCGATTATCTGGCTACGACAGACTTTGACGTAAAACGCATCGCCGTGGAACTAAACGAGGAAATCGTCCCCAAGGCGAAATATGCCGAGACGACACTTGCCGACGGAGACGTGGTCGAAGTCGTGAGTTTCGTCGGAGGCGGGTGATGAGTGTTCCCTCTCGGGAAGAATGGCGTGAGGCGCTTGTCGAAAAGCAAGGAGCCGCAGTCGTCGAAAAACTCCAGCGATCGACTGTCGCCGTGTGCGGGCTCGGCGGGCTCGGTTCGAACATTGCCGTAAGCCTTGCGCGTGCGGGCGTCGGCAAGCTCATCCTCATCGACTTTGACCGGGTGGAAATCACCAACCTGCAGCGTCAACAGTACAAGTTCCTACAAGTCGGAAAAACGAAAGCGGAAGCCCTCGCCGAAAACCTCCGCGAAATTTCGCCCTACGTAGAATACGAACCCCACGTGGAACGCATCACGGCAGAAAACGCCGCGGCGCTCGTAGGTGCCGCCGATGTCGTGTGCGAGGCATTTGACAACGCCCAAGCGAAGGCGATGCTCGTCGATACTGTCCTCGGCAGCTTCAACAACAAGTTTCTCGTAGCGGCATCGGGCATGGCTGGCTACAACAGCGCAAACGACATCAAAACACGCAAAGTCGGCAAGCGCTTTTACCTATGCGGCGACGCCGTGAGCGAAGTGAACGACGCCATAGGGCTCATAGCCCCGCGTGTCGCCCTCTGCGCCGCCCACCAGGCACTCATGGCAATCCGCCTTCTGTGCGGAATGGAAGAATAGGAATCCTTCTTTTTTTCTACATTTATCTTCGAGAAAAGCAATAGACTCCATGAGGCATTTGCAATGAACGAAGACAAGCTGATTATTGGCGGGCACGAATTCAACTCCCGTTTTATTCTAGGTTCCGGAAAGTACTCCCTTAAACTGATTGAAGCCGCCGTGCGCGATGCGGGCGCAGAGATTATCACCTGCGCCGTGCGCCGTGCGAACACCAAGGACCACGAAAACATCCTCGACTACATCCCAAAAACGGCGACACTTTTGCCCAACACTTCCGGCGCACGCACCGCCGACGAGGCGGTCCGCATCGCACGACTCGCTCGCGAACTCGGCTGCGGCGACTTCGTAAAAATCGAGATCATGCGCGACACCAAGTACTTGCTGCCCGACAACCAGGAGACCATCAAGGCAACCGAAATCCTTGCCAAGGAAGGCTTTGTGGTACTCCCCTACATGCACGCCGACCTGAACGTGGCTCGCGACCTAGTGAATGCAGGCGCCGCCGCCGTAATGCCCTTGGCCGCCCCGATCGGCTCCAACCGCGGGCTCGTGGCAAAGGACTTCATCCAAATTCTCATCGACGAAATCGACCTCCCCATCATCGTGGACGCGGGCATCGGCAAACCCTCGCAAGCTTGCGAAGCCATGGAAATGGGCGCCGCCGCCGTGATGGCGAATACTGCACTCGCCACCGCAGGCGACCTCACGCTCATGGCAAACGCCTTCAAGCAGGCCATTGAAGCAGGCCGCAAGGCTTACCTCTCCGGGCTCGGCCGCGTGCTCGTCCGTGGCGCTTCTGCCAGCGACCCGCTCACAGGGTTCTTGCGGGACTAAGAGGTTTGAGCCATGGCAGACAACCAATATTTCGTTGATTCCGAATTTCTATCGCCGGCAGCGCTCGAACGCAAGCATCGCATTGAAAACGACCCCTCCGTGCGCTCGAACTTCATGGAATACATGAAGGGGATGGATGTCATCCAAACCGACATCCCCCAAAAAGTGCTTTCGCAAATGGACGCATACGACCCCTCGCGCTATACCGCCCGAGACGTTCAGCGGGCCCTCGAACACGAAACCTGCTCCATCGAAGACTTCAAGGCGCTGCTCTCCCCTGCAGGCGCCCTCTACTTAGAGCAAATGGCACAACGCGCAAAACTCGAGACTGCGAAGCACTTCGGCAACAACGTCTACTTCTTTACGCCTCTCTATATTGCGAACTACTGCGAAAACTACTGCATCTATTGCGGATTCAACTGCTACAACCATATCAAGCGCGTCCAGCTCAATATGGAGCAAATCGAGCACGAGATGAAGGTCATCGCCGACAGCGGCATGGAAGAAGTGCTCATCCTCACCGGCGAGAGCCGCGCCAAGAGCAGCGTCGAATACATCGGCGAAGCCTGCAAGCTCGCCCGCAAGTACTTCCGCCTAGTGGGCGTCGAAGTGTACCCGATGAACGTGGACGAATACCGCTACCTGCACGAATGCGGCGTGGACTACGTGACCGTATTCCAGGAAACCTACGACAAGGTGCGCTACGAAAAACTTCACCTGCTCGGTCACAAGCGCATTTACCCCTACCGATTCGACTCGCAGGAACGCGCCCTCATGGCGGGCATGCGCGGCTGCGGATTCTCGGCGCTTCTCGGTCTCTCGGATTTCCGCAAGGACGCCCTCGCGAGCGCCCTGCACGTGTACTATCTGCAAAAAAAATACCCGCACGCCGAGATGTCGCTCTCGTGTCCGCGTCTCCGGCCCATCGTCAATAACGAAAAAATCAACCCGCTGGACGTACACGAGAAGGAACTCTGCCAGGTGCTTTGTGCCTACCGCATCTTTATGCCATACGTGGGCATCACCGTTTCGAGCCGCGAAAGCAAGGAATTCCGCAACGGCATCGTGAAGATTGCCGCCACCAAAATTTCGGCGGGCGTCTCGACGGGTATTGGCGACCACGAAAGCAAGTACAAAAAAGGCGAATGCAAGCCCAAGACGGGCGATGCCATCGCCGAGGCGGAAGCCGAGAAGGCTGGCGAAGGCGACGAACAGTTCGAAATCAACGACTCACGCAGTTTCGGCACTATGTACGAAGACATCAGTGGCGAAGGCCTACAGCCAGTGCTGAACGACTACCTGTACGTATAAGAGGTCTCCATGTCATTCAACAAATCTATGCTCGACACCACGCTCTATTTTATTACCGACAGCACCTGCGTCCCGCCCGAAAAATTCCTCGCGACGGTCGAAGCCGCCTGCAAAGGGGGCGCAACACTGGTGCAGCTCCGCGAAAAGGACCGCCCGACCCGCGAATACATGGAATTGGCCCGGGCGACCCACAAGGTCACCTCACGTTACAACATTCCGCTCATCATCGACGACCGCGTGGACATCGCGCTTGCCATTGACGCCGAGGGAGTGCACGTGGGGCAAACCGACATGCCCGTGAGCGACGCACGACGCATTCTCGGCCCAAATAAAATTGTAGGAGCCACCACGAAGACCATCCCGCAAGCGCTCGAAGCGGTTGAACAGGGCGCAGACTACCTGGGAGTCGGGGCCATCTACCCCACGACTACACACGTAAACACGGTCATCACGCCTGTCGAGACCCTCAACGAAATAGTGAAAGCCGTCCCCATCAAGGTGAACGCCATCGGCGGACTCAACAAGGGGAATATCGGCGTACTGAAGGGATCGGGAATCGCGGGCATTTGCGTGGTATCCGCCATCATGAAGGCGGCAGACCCTGAGGCCGCCACCCGCGAACTTAAAAAAGCCTACCTCGCGCTCTAGCGGAACGACGCCGTCAAGGTCGTCACTTCGCCCGGATTGAACGTGCGCATGGCATCCGTGACACCATCGCTCCATCCCGAGAACACGCCACCCGAGGTGGCGACCGCAGTCACCGTCACCGGCACATCGCGGAAGAAGTTGACCTGCAGCGAGTTTGCATCCAGTTCTAGGTTGTGCACCAAGATATGCCCGCTGCCCTGCACCGAGAGCGTCACGGGAACCGTTTCGCCCAAGTTGAAGTAAGTCTGCATCTCGCTTACAATCGTCTGCTGGCGGGTCTGCGCAAAACTCTTGATCTTTTCTAGGTTGTTTGATATCGAGGACGCGTCCAAACCCCAGAATTCCAAATCCCGGGCCATTTCGGGCTGCACCTGGCTCTGCAATTCTTCAATCATCTTCAGCAACCTGGCCGGCGCAAAGTTCATGGAAAGCAGCACGCAGTAGCGGTTGATGAACGCCTTCTTGAAGCCTTCGTTCCCAAGCAGGCGAATCATGAGGATTGTATGCGGAGAGATGGAGCCGCTGGACTGCTGACCGCCCCACTGTCCCATGCCCATACCCATGCCATTCGTGCCGTTTGCATTGGTCACGTAGCTGAACACGTTGCCATTCTGGGTATTGTACGAGACGCCAAAGCCAAAGTCCAGGTCGTACAGGAACCATTTCCACTTGCTCTTTTGGCTTGCGACGCGCCACTTCTTCATATTGTTGTGCGGCCAGTCACCGTTGTTCACAAACATTTCGGCCTGCATGTAATTCATGTAGTTGTCCACGTCGACCTGGTCGGCAATCTTCTGGTAGTTCGCGTCGCTCGAAAGCTCGTTGGTCTGGAGCCAATCCAGCATCGCCTTGTAATCGGTGGCGGAACCGGCGCTTGCCTCGTCCGTGCCGCTGGATGTCGTCGCGAGGAGGTCGATGTCATTCGGGTCGTAACCGTACTTGGTCTCGTAATAATATTCGTTGTTGCGTTCGCGCAAATCATGGATTCCGTAGTACTTGCCGTTGTAGTACACAATCACGTAGCGTCCGCGCTGGTAATCAACGCCGAGCCCATCCGTCATCGCCGAGCCAATACGATCTCGCAGGTAATCGCTGCCAAAGTTGTTTCCAAAGTTCCTGACCGAGAACGCCTTGAATTTTTTGAGCTCCGGGTTGCTCGGGAACAGCGGGTACTTGAGGCGCTTGGCACCGTATTCTTCGCGAACTGTCACGGAGAAGGATTTCTTTTCTTTTGCGCGGCTATACTGGCCAGTAACCTTGAAGTCGCCCATGATGCCAAACGCGGGAGTGCGCGGGCTGCCGGGTTCAAAGAGTTCCACGTAAACCGGGAGTTCGCGGTTGCTCCAGTAGTTGGCACCCTTCTTCGGGTCCATCATGCTCGCGCCGTTACCCGTCATGTAGAGACCGGAATCGGGACTGAACATTGAAAGCGGATCGGTCGTCACGAATATCGAAGCAAGCGAAGGCTGCTGTTCAAAAACATAGGTGCGGATAATTTCTTCACCCGGGTAAGAACCCTCGGCATAGGCACGGCAACGGAGAACTGTCGTCGCATTGATGGTGAGCGTCTGCGGCATCACTTGGGAATTCGCGGTCGGCGCAGTTCCGCCCTGCTCGCAACGCGTGCCCGCCGGGAATGTGACCGTCACTGCCGAAGAATAGAATCCCGAAGCTGGAATGTTCACCGTGGCCGACGCGTCGCCCGCCTGCACGGGGAACACCTCGCCCGCCGCGTTGCCATACGGCGAAGGCGCCGCATAACCCCACTTGCCCGCCGCGTCTCGCGACCACGAGGCCCCCGTCGGCATATTGCCAAACCGCACGGAGTCGAGGATTCCCATATCCTCGCTCACCAAGTACAGGGCGCCGCTGTCTTCGGCCTTGAACGTCGTATGCGGTTCGTGACCACGTTTGCGCGCGATGTAAGACGTCACCTTGAAAGTCGTCGACTCGCTTCCCTGCGTCTCGAAGGCAAAAGTCGTCGCCGTCACGCGCGAGAGGTTCGCGTCACTTGCGTTCTCGGCGATACGCACGTAATATACCGAGTTTGTATCGCCTGTCCCACGCAAATTCTTGCCGCTCCACTTGCTGAGCGAATCGCCTTCCTTGAAGTTCACACGGATCTTGTGGTTCTTGGTGAAAAAGCCGCGCACCACAAGCTGGTCGATTTTTGAGAGGTTTGCATTGTTCGCCTTCACCACCACGCGGGAATAGGAGCCGCCCTGCGCCACCTTGAGGGTAGCGCCCACCATGTTCGTCCCGTTCTCGCTAAAACAGAGGGCACTTTTGCCCGTCAGGTTAGAGACGTTGCTCGAAGCCGCACCCGTTGCGGCACCTGCGCCACCGGCGCCGCCACCCATGCCCGGAAAGTCCCCGCCCATGCCGGGGAAATTACCGCCCCACATGCCGCCGCCCGCCGACTCCTCGGAACTGCAATCGGTGCCTACCATGTTGACGGAATCTGAAGGCGGAATGTAGTCGGGGTAGTTCTTGCCCGAAAGGAACACCACCATGTGGCTCTTGGCGGGCATTGTCGCATTGCCAAAGACCCAGCGGCGCGGGTATTTCGCGTCATTACTCAGGGCGACTCCCTTTAGGCTCACCGCCGAATCCGAGGTGTTGTAGAGTTCCACCCAGCCAGGGTCATTGCCGTCATTGTCCTTGAAGTTCGCGTTGTTGGGCGAGACTTCGGAGAATACCACCGGGAAACTCCCCACGAACGGGAGCGCCGTATCTACGACAACCTGGTGCGGGTCCTCGCCTGTGAGCGGTCCCTCGTGCGACTTGTCGTCCTTTTGGGAGGAGGAAGACGCAGGTTCCAGCCCCTGCTGCGAAAGCGCAGGCTGCGAGCCACCCGACTGCGGGTCAATAGATGTTGAACTGTAAACGATGACCTCATTCCCGTTCTCGTCGATAATGACTACGGGTTCCGCAGAGCCTACAGGTTCAAAGTCGTCCGTCCCTGTGCCAGAGTCATCAGAGCATGCCACCACGCATGCCAATCCTAAACAAACCACACACCAGAAAAAAGACTTCCTGATATGCATACCCAAATTGTACCCTCAAAAACGTCTTTTTTCAAGAAAAAATGCAATTTACACAAGTTTTGCCCATTGCAAAAATGGAACATTTCGTCCCTTTTATCGCAACACGGGACTATTCACCCCAAAAAAGGATATATTAGGAACATGAAGGCATTTTTCCTCTTTTTTTTGACACTCGCGGGTATTTGCTCCGCATGGGCAGCCCCGCTGTTTATCGGCTATTACCCCGACTGGGGAAAATGGCACAAGCCCGCCTACACCGTAGACAAAGTGCCATACGAAAAGCTGACTCACGTGCTGTGGAGTTTTATCACGCCGGATACCGACGGCAGCTTGCGTGGCGACGCCGCAGACGACCCGAGCGCTCTCGACGAAATGGTCGCACTCGGACATGCCGCAGGAACAAAGGTCATCGTATCGCTCGGCGGTGGCGGACAGAGCGAAAACTTCGTGCCCGTCGCATCGGACGACGCGCTCCGCGGCAAGTTCATCGCGAACCTCGTGCAGTTTGTCGCCGACCACAACCTGGACGGACTCGACATGGACTGGGAATGGGAATACAATCCCGTGCCCGACGCCGACACCATCGCCTACAACAAACTACTCACCGAACTCCGCGCCGCACTTCCCGAAGGCAAGACCCTCTCGGCAGCGCTCCCCTGCTCGCAATATTACGGGAAATACTTCACGCCCGAAGTCCTCGTGAAAAACCTGGACTGGTTCGGCTTCATGACCTACGACATCACCGGCGACTGGGACGAAAAAGCCATGTTCGATTCGCCGCTCTACCCGCACAGCGGCTACACCACCTGGTCGTGGGAACAGACCCGCGACTACTGGAAAAAGCGCGGCGTCCCTGTCGAAAAGATGGTCTTCGGCATTCCCTCGTTCGGGTTTCAGTTTGAAGGAGCGACAGGCCCCGGCACCGATTTCACCAAGGGCACCGCAAAACAAGTACCATACAAGGACATTGTCGCAAACCCCGACTGGGAATTCTTTTTCGACAGCGTCTCCGTGTCACCTTACGGCGTATCTTCGACCGGCTACGTGACCTTCGAAGACCCGCATTCCTCTGCCGTCAAGAGCCGCTGGGTCGTGGAAAACAACTACGCGGGCATCATGGTGTGGGAAGTCTCGCACGACTACATCGAAGGCACCGGGAACCCGATTCTCGACAGCATCGCGGTAGTTTTGCGTGACGGTTCAACCGATGCAATTCCGTACGCACGCAAGGTCCGCACAACATCACAACCCCGCCTGCAAAACGCCCCGGGCAAGCAGGTAGACGCCCTAGGGAAACTCCAGCAAGGCAAGCAGGTCAATTCAAAGAAAGCAAGCTATCGGGTTCCATCAAGAAATCAATGACGTTCGTGGTTAAAATTCCATTTTCGTCATAGAAGGCCGGCACGAAATCCTTTGTGACAACAATTTTCTTGAACGAATCACGAACCGTCTTGAAGGGTCTAATTTCCTGGGCCCTCTTTTCGTTGTCGGGCATTGAAAATGCCGACTGAATGTAGTAACGCTGCGACCCAAGATTACAGACAAAATCTATTTCAAGGTTCTTTCGGGAAACAGATCCGCTCCCGTTCTTTTGCGACAGTTCCACCACGCCGACATCCACGTTAAAACCGCGATATAGCAGTTCATTGTATATGGCGTTTTCCATCAAGTGCGTTTCCTCGAACTGCCTAAAATTGAGCCTCGCATTTCGCAGTCCCAAATCCGCAAAGTAGAACTTCTTCGGAGCGCCGATATACCGTTTGCCCTTGATGTCATAGCGCGAAGCCGAACTTATCAGGAAAGCATCTTCCAGATAATCGATAAATTTCGCTACGGTATTGCGGGTTATCTTGGATTTCTTTTCACTATGGAAGGTGTTCGTTATCTTCTCTGCGCTCGACAGCGAACCCACCGACGACGACAAGACATCAATCAAGTCCCTTAAATCGTTTTCATTCCTAATCTTATTCCGTTTGACGACATCGCGAATATAGACTTCGTCAAAAAGACTCGACAGGATGCGGCGTTTTTTTTCAGCATCGCGCTCCTGCGCCACAAGCGGCAGCCCCCCGTAAAGCAGATACTCAGCAAAGCCCTGGTACTTGTCCCCAGAAAATTTCGTCATAAACTCGCTGAAAGAGAGCGGCAGCAAATGAATCTGATCACTCCTCCCCGCAAACTCCGTAATCAAGTCCTTCGACAGAAACTTCGCATTACTCCCCGTCACAAAAATTTCAAATTCCGGTTTCCGAAGATACGAATTCAAGACCGACTCAAACGCACCCAGCTCCTGGATTTCGTCCAGCAACAAGAAATACCGTTCACCTTCCTTGGTACGAGTTTTCAGATAGTCCATAAACTTCGTCGGGTCAACTCGTTTTTTCTTCAACTGCAGTTCAATCGGATTTTCGCCGATTCGTTCAAGGTCCTCGGCAGAATCGAAAGCGAATCGGATTATATGCTCGTCATCCGTTACATTGTATTTCAGGTAATCATAAAAGAGGGTGTTCAGCAAAAATGACTTGCCAGAACGCCGAATTCCGGTAATCACCTTGATGAACCCATTCCCGATGGAATGGACCAATTTGTCCAGATAGGCCTGCCTTTTGTACATTTCGCGTCCTTTTTAGGAATTATTTTTGCATATTTTATCAATTTTCATTCCTAATATATATAATTTTAGCAAGAAACAGACAATTTTAGGAATTATTTTTGCATA
>JAEEGF011879353.1_pt1 | contig 29309 bp, 23 predicted proteins | sample 9134171 | NCBI WGS metagenome assembly JAEEGF01 (sample SAMN16246542, study PRJNA631951) | gut metagenome | biome: gut microbiome; feature: rumen; material: AP-attached | host: Bos | place: Iran: Karaj | collected 2018-10 | reverse complement strand
GTGGGCATGGTTGCTGAAAACTTGTTTTCAGGCAAGCATGGCTGCAATCCATACCATTGGGCGCAGCCCATGACAAAACGTTTTTTTATCTTTTTTTTGTTGATTGAACATCCGAAACTTGAAGTGTATAATATGGATATTTGGATTTAGTTCTATTATCTATGTTCATTTTCGAGCTTTTTATAATAACAATTTTGCCAAGGAGATTTTCATCAACGACTTTTTGTTTTGATACTAAAAAATTATTTACATGATAAATACCATTTTCATCCTTTTCCACCCGACCTTTAATCTGTATATGATTATTTAAATTCTCATCTTTATCTGAATTATTATCAATGTACTCTTTTGCCCATAACACAATTTCTCCTAATTGTAATGCTAAACTAAAAATTAAATATTTGGGATTCATTCCTGTTATAAGAATTTGCTGCTCACTATCATTGATTTCAGTTTCAACCGGTTTGGTTGTGTGTGAATTTACATTGCCAAGTTCAAGAATAAGCCACATCATATTTGTAATTAGAAGTGATGCGATTTCTCCCTTTTTACTTTTGAAACCAGTAATCTCAGCATTTTTACCTTGAATAAACATCAAACACTGATTCAGATTAACCTGATCTTTAGGGAAAAAATCGTCAGACAGTATTTTAACACTATTTAATTCACGGAAAACATACTCTAATCCTTTTCTAAGAGGATTAAAATACAGCTTTGGGTCAAAATCCTTATATAAATTGGGGAAATGCATTGCCGCTAAAATATCAACTATTTTTTCCCTAACTTCTTTTAAACAATCCAATTTGTCGTAAATATCTGCATATAAATGTTTTATTTGCAAACGAGGTGAGACACTTGCATGTTCTTTTATTCTTTTAAAAAGTTCTTGCCTGTCTGTATTCTTGGAATAATAAGTTTTGTTTTCTTTGTCAGTCCAGTCTTTATCCCATGCTAATCTATCCTCATTTATTGAATCTGAAACTTCTGTTTCAGAACCGCCGGTAAGAATATACCATGGAATCGTGCGATTTTGTTTTTCACATTCACCTTTTATGTCTTTTAATGCTTCTCCCAAAAATCTTACAGCATTGTCCGCACTATCTCTATGGTGTTTACATTTTGCATCAAGAATTATTGCAGTCCATTCTTCAAAATTATCCTGCAGAAGAGTCTTTGCATCATCCCAGCAAGAACGTGGAACAAGTTCTAAACCAAAGCCTTCTGCTTCTACTAGATATGTCTCTGTAACTGTTGGGTCATCCTCAACCCATAGAACTTTTATTAATTGTAAATCATCCATCATTTTTATTATTGGTTTATATCTAAGTGGTTAAATGTCAACACATACTTAACAGGAAACTCACATTCTAGTAATGAAATAATATTTACAGATCCTTCATATCTCTGCATAATATCATCAATCTCATTACATCCGATTCCATTATGTCCGTCTTTATGCAATGCGGTAGATACGCCATATTCAAGAAGAGATGCAGTATCTCTGTCAGATGGAATAGGCTGTCCGTTATTCTCAACCTCAATAATCATGGAAAAACCATTTGTGTGCCAAGTAATTTTCATGACGTAGTCTTTTCTAGAATTGTCAACAAAACCATGTGAAACAGCATTGGAAATAATATTATCAAAAACTTTCTCTAATGCTTTTCTTGGAAACATGAAACACTTTTGCGAAATGTTATTGTCATCATATACTAAATTGAAATTAAGCCAACTGTCTTTGTGTTTTGCGATATATTCGTCAATGAACTCTTTAGGAGAGATCTTTTCAGGATTCCCAAATAAATATTCAACTTCCGCTATATGCTCAATCGTCGTTGACATTTCTTCAAAACGTGTCTTGATAAAATCAAAAGCATCCCTTACTGTAACTTGTCTTATTTTTGATATTTTGTCGAAATCCGACAAGTTCCCATTCTGGCGGGTACGACAAGTATTAAGTGCATTAAACATGGCATTCACTGATGATAAAGACTGGGAAAGCGCATGTTTGCGCATACGTATGGCTTTCACATAATCTTTATGTGCTTTCTTCATTTGTTGATAAGTTGATTTGTAAGCCTCATAATTTGCATCGGATAGAAATGTTAACCGCTCTTTTTCTGTATGGTTTGGAACAATAATCTCATCGATTATTTTGGAGAAATAACCACTTATTCCAATAGCATCACTAATGGCTGATAACTGTTCTTTTACTTCTGAAGAGAAAAGCAAAGCTGTTATATATCTAATGTCAACTCCCTCTTTTGGAAGAAGACAAAGCAACTGGCAAAGAGTGGCTATTCCTGTTTGCGGTAACTCTGTCAAGTATCCTGCAACAAACCTTCCTTCTTTACCATAAAGAAGAACACATGGTGTTTCCAAAGGCTTTATAAAGGGAATCCAGTCCGAATATAAAGGATTTGAGGCTTCTTTTAAATCTTTTAAAAGAAGATTTGCTGATTGGTAATCATTACCCATATCCATTGGAACTATAACGGGAACATACTTATACTCGTCTAATACGACAAATCCGTTATCTTCATTATCTTTATAATAAACCTTCTCGTTCTCCTCACAAGAGTCTAATGGATATATAGAAACAAGTTGAGATAATGGAATTCCATTCAGTGGACGATGTGCCACATAATATTCCGGCCAGAAAAAATCACTGTTAAGCAGTTGTGCGTCAATAGCTGTGGATAAGGATTTCTTCTCATCCTTAATTATCACAGTTTTATTGGGAGTTTTGGTTATGAGAAGCAACACTTCATTGTGTTTATGAAAGAAGATGCTTTCATAAGCAATCATAGATTTGATAGCCTTATCCCTCACAACAAAATCTCTGAATGAATCAACACGATTATCCTCCTGTTTGTCGATTGTTGAGAAATAGAGCATCACTCCCTCTGGTTTAAGAAGAGATAAAAGACTTTCTATGTCTGAATACACTTTGCCGTGTCGACCAAAATGTGTGTGAAGATCAGCATGGAAAATAAGCACATCTATGCTATTGTGCTCAGGCAAAGGATAAGAATAGTTTTCTTCGTTCCATTCACCAGACACTATCTCAGACTTTATTCCCTCCGCATACATCCGAATCTGACCTAATGCCCAAATCTCTTTATTGTCATACCATGAACCAGTATATCCTTTAACGATACAGCCTTTAAACAAAACGGCCAAGTCACAAAAGTGGGAATCTGCTATGAAAACCATATTATTTTCATGACATTTGACATATTCATCAACAAGAGAGACCTGTTCTTTGGGATAATATTTATCTTCCATTACCCAATCCTCTCGATGCATAAAAACATAAGCAATCACTTCTCTAAAATGATTACACAGAAAAGCTAATTCATCTTCTGTCAACCCCACTTTATATTTTTGGAAAGCATTGTGATGAAGTGAAAGAGCTTCAGTTACAGCTTTATCAGTATTATCCCCAGCAACTAACTGATACAATCCTGTTATAATTTGTTTATCAGATTGACTGTCGTTTGGATCAGGCATATAAAAAACACCATCTTCTTCATCCCATTCTTGGCTTTTATCGCAGTTCTCCCCTACATAGTTACGATACTTGGCTACAAGCGCCTCTACACTGAAGTTGTTCTCTGTTGTACACATAGTTTTTCGTTTTTGTTGGTTATTACTATTGTGCTTTTCTTAAAAATCGCTGCAAAGTTACAACCATTCTGAGAATCCTGCAAGAAAGTGGCATTAAAGAACGGTTCCTTTATACGAAGAACTATTTTTCTTGGGGTTCCTGAATCGTGAAAACATTATACATATTGTTCTATCTGTCTCTGTAATACTGATTTAATCTGTTCTCGAAATAAAATCGGTTCAACAACTTCAATTCCATAACCATAAAGAAGAATCTTGCCTTGTAACTCTCTGTTTGGTTCTAAAAACAAACGAATCTCACCAAATTGCTTTCCATTGTGATTTCCAAAAGGGATTGTTTCTTTTTGTGAATGATGAAAAGGCTTGGTAATAATGAGACCATGCAAATATTCTGATTTGGTGTGAATAATTATTTCTTCTGGGATATTACCTTTGACATGTGTAACACCAACAATATTTTTGAAAAAGGAGTTATAGAAACCTTGTGGAGCTGGAATGTATTCAATGTCATCAACTATTGAGATTTCTCCAACAATTCTATCTAAAGGTACATTAAAAGCATGATATGGTTCCCTGTCTGCTTCTCCAAACACAAACCACCTGCCATTATATTCCTTAATGTATTGAGGATGAAATATCAAATCATAAGATTCTTTATCAAACTTTTGATATGTGAACGTTAACACTTGTTTGTTCATTATTGCATTGTTTATCAAAGGCAACAAATCTATATTTGTAAGAATCTGGTCCAGGCTTGAACTGACATGTGATAATCCAGCTTGTGATTCACGCTGTGTGTCGAGTAATAATTGTGTGTGTTCAAAAAAAGAGGAAAACCAACTTGAAGGAAGAATTCCCGCTGATGATTTACAGAATAGCACAAAGTCTTCAATAGATTTCTGAACAACAGCTTTTCTTTCTTCTCTCAAAGGATCATCATCCATACCAACATATTTAAAAGCTCTCCCTTTACCTGTTTTCCCATTGTCTTCTATACATCCAGGATAAGATTGTTCCAAAGCTTTAATAACAGTTGGAAAAGCCTTTTTCAATTCTCCATATCCTTTTTCACTGTTACAAGAAATGACATCATAATAAGAATCATCTCTTCCGTAGTAGATTGAGAGAACGTCAGAATAACTTAAGAAGTGACGCTTCATCAGTTCATTGTAAATCAAATTGATGAACTCCGTTTTCATTCCGGATCCAGCAAATATATTCTTATTCATCATTGATTCTGTGTTTTCTAATAACTTTTGTTTGGTTAAGCAAATTTACTACATTTTATCTACAAATCAAAAGTTTTTCAGAGAATATTCCAGCCAATTCTTTATTGTTATGTAATTTCTGGTTATGTTTTGTAACTATTTTTAGTGTTTTTTAGTTATGAATTAGAAATATTTTGTACATTTTCACCTGTAAATCAAAATAATATGTTATGTTTGAAAGAGAACTGATAACACAGCTGCAGAACAGGAGCAAAAAAGATGTGCATAAACCGCTTGTTATCAGCAGTGTCCGGCAGGTTGGCAAGAGCACGCTTGTAAGAGCTTTCGTCACAAAAATTATAAAAACAGAGCAGATAAACGGACTTTTTCTCATAAAAAAACCGAGAAAAAGTCCGTTTATCTGCTCACTTCGACAAAAATGTCCCGATTGAGCTGCCCGAAAAACGCTTACCGGCGGAAATATTTCTTTCCGTTCCGGATATAGATGCCGTGGGCGGGAATCTGCTTGAGCTGACGACCGCTGAGGTCGTAGATGGGGGAGTTTTCAGGTTGCGGTGCGGGGATGTCAGCGATGAATGTGGGATTACCGCTCTGCCCGGTGTCCGGATTCATCACCTTACCCATGAAGAGGATGGTGTTGGTGTTGATGTTCTCGATGGTGAAATAGAAAGGGCGATCAACGAAAAAATCGATATTTTTTGATGGAGGCTCTTCAATACCCTCCGACTCCTCAATCACAGTCACAGCCGCAGCTTCTGTGCCTTCCTCGTCAACCTTGATTCTGTCAACCTGAAAAGCGCCGGAGACGAACTTGCTGGGATTACACTGATTCGAGAAGTCGGTGAAATCAGTCCATCCCAACGCTTTAAACACGGGAAGGAGATTATACTGACCACCAAAGTCGAATTTCGGGAATTTCAGGTTCACACTCACAGTTTTAATAGATTTGGAATACAAGTAGATTCTGTAGGCATCAACCGCATTTTTCCAGTTTTCCAAACTGAAGGCAGGCAGTTCATAGCCTTCTTTCGGCACAAACACGGTCATGCAGAAATTGTTGGCGTAAGGCATGGTGACGCAGCGGAAAGCACCTGTCTCCGTCACATTGAAAATCGTACTGCCCGTAGTCATCATTTCTGTCTGAGTGACAGTGCCGTCTGAAAGATAGAATTTATCCTGCTTGGTCAGTTCTTTCCAGAAAGGGACAGTCCATGCCGCCTTGAAATAGAGCGCATTGACAAGCAGCAGTGCCACATCGTAGGACAGCGGCTCATTGTAAATGGAAGGAATCAGCCCGTGGGTCTTCTCGTTCACCCAGCCGTTCATGTAGTCGATTCCTTCCTGAGAGGAAAAGACCACCGGAGCGATTTCCGCATCATAGTAGGACTTGAGACAGTCGGAAAACGAAGGTAGCACCTGCACATCGGGACGGTTCCACAAGGCATTGGCAATCTCACATTTGGGATACATCGCATCAAACTCTTTCTGCTGCTCCTCCTCGCTTCTCCAGTCATTCTCATAATAATGGAACTCTGGACGGTAGGTCAGCTTCTGAATCATCGACTGATTATACTGATTCATCTCTTCAAGCGAGAAACCAGCCGTGCCAAACGCCTCCTGCATCTGCGAGAGCGTGTTGCCAGCCGCCCCGTTCTGCAGCATCGACAGGGCAATCTGCGCTGACAAAGGGGAGTAACACACATTGCCGCTCTCTGCCTTCGTCACCTCACTGAACATGTTGAATGCCACCTGCTGATAAGCCGTGGAAAGCTTCTCAGCTGTGGTCTGCGCCATCGTTGTCATACAGACTAACGTCAACGCAAATAAAGTAATCGTCTTTTTCATAACACAAGATACGTATTTAGTTATTTTACAGTAATTTCTCATGAATTGATCGAATCTATTCTACAACGAATTCATACGAATTTAAACGAAGATTTACATGTGATTTTTTTACGAACGAAGATTTGGAAAAATTTTTAAGATGTTTTTTATTATACTCGTATTTAGTTTTTTCTACAACGAATTTTTACGAAATAGTTTTTAACTTCCAAAATTTGAATTAATTATAAAACAGACTGTTGCATACTGATAAAATATCAATATTGAATTTTTGCCATTTTGCGAATTTACCATACATTCTTCAAAAACACATCGAACCAAAAAAATCTATAGAAATAGGTTTATTCAACTTTCGCAAGTTTTTGAAAATACTGATAATTATTAAGTTCTGTTTGTTTTTGAGTGATTCTAATATTGATTTATCATTTACAAAACTGTCCTCCTCGAGCCGCAGGCTCGTTAACTCCCATTTTTAAATCCGAACCACTTGCATAAATCTTACATCTTACATAATTAAATCATTAAATTAAATAAATTTAAGTGATTCATTTATATTTGTTTTTAAGTGATTCATGTTTTAAGCACAGAAATAACTCATTACTTCATTATTGGACGGACTGCACACCCGTAATAGCGTTCTTCCCAAGTTAATGGAGTGTCTTCGTCCCAGATGGCTGCCGGAATAGGTGAACTGTAATGATCACCATTGTCGGTCTCTGTTCTTATGTCTGACAGCCAATAAAGGCTGGTGTAATCCTCATAATAGCCCGTTTCATAGTAAAGCGGACTATAATCTAGCCAGTTGGTCTTTCCATAGATGCTTCCGGCAACAGGGAAGAATAAGCTGCGCTCTTCGTTTTGGGGTGAGTCGTCTATATAGGTGAATTTTGTACCGCTCACTCCATTGATGACAACCTTTTTCATTATGCAGTTGTTACGTAACTGCCAAAAGTCTTTTGACGAGGGCATTACCCAGTTGTCACCCCATTTCACATGGGCGACATCGTATTGGCTGCCGGATATGTCAGTAGGTAACTCGTCGTATGTCGGATTCCCCTCAGAGTAGGTGCTCCCATAAAGGTAAGTGTCGAGTGTGTAATCGTCCTTTGATTCTGTCTCGCCCCATGCATAGAACGAACCGCGTTCCAATGGGGAAGATGCACCCACATTGCAGCAGGACCATACGCCTGCCTTTCCCATGTCAATGGCATGAGGATGATGTGTGTCAGGACATAAACCCCATGGGTCATCTTCATCTGTGGGAACTGTCACATGATAGTCTTTGCCTGCCATTATATTGATGACGGCTACGACATCGGAGATGTCAACCTTTTCATCTTCGTTCACATCACCAGGTTTTGAGGATTTTGCGGGTATGTAATGCATGGTGGAAACATCACTGCTCTTCATCTCGAACACACGCTGGCTGAATTTTTTAATAACAATAAATTCTTGGTCACTCATGTCTATCGTCATCAGATCCGACCACTCAATTTTTTTGTTGGTTCCGTCTTTGAACTCTATGTCCATATACTGGGCTTTTACTGAGGACGTACATAATATGCATAGTAATAAGCAAATTATGACTTTATTTGATAGATTACTGTTCATGGCTAAATATTTTTTAATTAGTTAATGAATTGGGAGAAATATAAGTATATGTCGGTTTTTGACGTAAAGAACTGGTTACTTGTTTCTTTGATTTCTATATATAACCGAACCCTTGAAATCTTATTTCTTGATTACCGGACGGACGGGGGCGCCATACCAGCGTGCACTCCAATCTATGGTATAATAACCGTCGTCACATAGGAACACCTTGGCTCTCTCGGTGTCGCCTGAGTCTGCATTCGACGTGAAATAAAAGCTCTGAAATCCAATATGTGGAAAATTGCTGATTAGTTCACCATTGATTTTGTTGCCGGGAAGGGGCAGGAATAAATATCTTTTTTGGTCGGAAGAAGGGGTATAGGTGAATTTCACCCCGGAAACTCCTTTGATTGTGACTGACTCATGTGTCAGTCGTAAAAGCTTCTCATACTGACTGCTTGTGGGCATGCACCAGTCACCGCCCCATTTCACGTGAGCCACGTCATATTCTGTGCCCGACAGGTCTTTAGTTAAAAACTTCCAGCCTTCCTCTGGATTATAATATTGATAGGTTTCTTGAGAATATCTGCCTTTCTCTTCAGTCTCTGCCCAGGCATAAAAACCGCCTGTGTCGATGGGAGTCTTGGCACCCACATTGCAGCACGACCATGTGCCGTATGTGCCTAAGTCAATGGCGTGAGGATGATTGGAGTCAGGGCATAAGCCCAGAGGGTCTGGCTTGTCATCAGGGGTCTGGTCCTGAGTACCTTCCTTTCCTGCAATCAAATTGATGATGGAGGTCACGTCAGATATGTCAACGTTGTCATCTTTGTTTACATCTCCAGGCTTTGTGTATTTACCAGGGAAATAACCAATACCGGAAACATCACTCCTTTTCAGTTCCAGCATTCTCTGACTGTTTTGCTTTATAACGATATCGTTCTCGTTATTCATGTCAATATCCAAATCGTTTGTCCATTCTATTCTCTTGGTCGTACCGTCCTTGAACTGGACAAGTATATATTGAGCTTTTCCTGAAGAAGGAAACAAGATGCAAAGTAATAGGCATATTGTGGCTTTTCTTAATATTTTTGTGTTCATGACTCAATTTGTTTTAAGCATTAAAAAAATAGTTGTTATATCGCAAATTTAGATATTTTTTCCGAAATAAATGCCAATCAGTAAAAATAAAAGTGATTTTTATTCAAAAAAAGGATAATGATATATGATAAGTGCAATATTGAGTTGACAGTGAAAGAAATCTGTTATCCGTAAGCTTGCCTGTTTGTCCATTCATGAGTTATCCAAAATGAAACCGCTCTTATATATGTGCTCACCTGACAGCAATGGTCTTTCCGTTAATGATATATATGCCTTTGGGCAGCTGATGCGTATTACTTTGGGCGATTTTCCTTCCGTCAACTGAATATAATGAACCCGTTTCAGATGTGTCGCGTTTTTTTACGGGTCTGATGCCTGTCGGAGTGCCAAGGGCTTTGTCAAGATGAATATAGTTTTTCCTGTACCAGCTTTTTACGTAGTCCAGTTCCACATAAAATGACTCATCCAGCGGAACGGGGTTGTTATTCCATCTTTCATATTCCCTCTGCCATGCGCCCGACTTCATGAAAAGCTCCGCATAGCCGTCCAGAAGCTTCTCCACATTTGCTTGGGAGAAGACGGTGTTCCTGTGCTGTGCCCACACATCTCTCAGTTTGTCCCGGAATCCGTCTATGTCATTCACATATAACCGGTTGTATGGACCAATCTCGTTGTAGCGGTTCATATGAGTGATTCCTTCCAGATGCGCGCCGTTCCAGTTCCCTCCGAGCGACGCGTCCATGTCCCACGGTGTGATCATGAAACGCTGGTCTTTGTTTATGTTCACAGTTGAAATATACATGTTTTTGTAACCGTTGTCACGCACATTCAGAGCAAGGGTGAAAACCATGTAGTCAACAAGATTCCCCTCATGAAAATGATTCTGCCATTCCCTCTGGAACTCATCATCGCCGGTCTTATCCGAGCAGAAGTCAATCAGGTCCATCAGCGGCTGCCATGTCTCAGCCGAGGGATAGTCGTCAGGGTATTTCAGCTCCCATGCGTTCCAAATCTCCTTGCTCACATCCTGCGCCTCGTAGGACAGCAGGTCGGATGCGCTGCCCCAGCCGGTGCACTTGTACAGCAGTCCCCTGACGGATAACACCTCATCACCGTCTGTCTTTATTTTCTTCAGGTCAAGCAGCTTCCGGTCAATCTTGTCGCTCATGCAGTAAAGACCGTGGTACTCGCCGTTGACAAACACCTCAACAAACTCGCCTTTTGTCCCGTTCCTTCCTTCATAATTCGTCTCGTAGGGTGTCCTGCTCATCTGGTTCCACAGGTCGAAGCACACACGGTTGCGCATGCGGATGCGGTCGATGGCCATGGCGTCCAGTATCCAGTCGTTCTCGTTCCTGATCCCGAAGATTTCCGCGTCAAGGTCCCCGCCGTCCTTGTCAAACAGTTTTACGGCGAACGACTTCTTCTCATATTTCAGGGCGCTTGCTCCTCGGTATCTCAGTTTGCACCTGTAATGAACGGTTTCAGAAGACGGCTCAGTCCTTCTCTGATAATCCGCGATCTCAATCTCACCGTCCAGGAAGTCCCTGTTGTTCATGAGGCTGAGATTAATGGTCAGGTTCACCAAAGGCAGAGATTCCGGTCCCAGGGTCTTTCTCATCTGTTCAAATGTGTGATTCTGTGCAAAAATCCCGTTTGCCAGAACGACAGTCAAAGCAAGTGAAAATAGTCTCTTCATAAATTGTAATCAATTGATATTAAGATTGTTAATAAATTTTATTAATAAAAACAAAGGCGCATAAAGTCTTACCCTCTCCAAAGGAGTGGTTTTTGGCAGTCAGAATGACTGGGATGTCCCTTAATGGTTAGCCATCCTGAATGTCCGTCAGTTTGAAGTCACTTTTTGATGTTGTCTGACGGACTGCGAATGTGTTAAAGAGAATTATTTCTGAAGATCAAAACGTCTGCATTCCCGGGCACTGATTCTTATTCTATAGTCCTTAATGAGATTCTTTCCAGCACTTTTATTTTTTCATCATTGCTCAATTCCAGAAAATTAGCAATAAAACAGTTATAATATTCCTCAAAAATTGAATTGTAATATTTGCAACGCCTGAATTCATCAGCCGTCAACCATCTGTTTGGTATAATTCCGTCAGATATATCGTATATCTTTCTTTCCCTCAACGTGCAATCGACTGTATGTTGTTTTAAACTAATTCTATATGAAAAAGACAATAATTCATATTTGCCCTCTTTTTTTCTTAGAAAGTATATGTATCCCCTTGAAATAATTTTTGATTGATTGATTATAAGTGTTTCCTCTTCTACATGTTCAGGGCTCACATAAACATATTCATTTTTCACAATACAGCTATAAAACAGGAGAGTAAAGAATAACAAATAAAATTTATTCATAACTTTTCAATTATTTTTTTTATGAATCTTTTTCTACTTATCGATTATTATTATTCAAATTATATAAAGGTTGTGATGCCAATATATCATATATCCCAGTATTATATAAAGCAATCGAACCATATAATATGAATGGGTGCAAACTGATGAATTATTTTTTGCAAAATTACTGTTAAATATGTAACATCTATATAAGATTTTTCACAAAAAAGTAAACGAAAAGTAAACATCGGTCATGAAAAAGTAAACGAAAAGTAAACATCACTATGTTTACAGTTGTGCATATTGTTGATTTTTAATGCGTTTACATAAAACACTGTAGGGCATTTGATAAACGATTAAAAATAGCTCGCTTAAACAAAAAAGAGAATCGACGTGGTTCTCAAATTATTTATGATATATACCAAAAGGGTTCGGAATAGAACTGTGAAGAGATTGATGTCAAATTCCTTTTAATAGTTCTTCCAGTCTGGTGGTGTTCTTGCCCGGAAACAGTTTGTCACGAACTCGTGATTTCAGGTTGGACACACTTTGGATATTATTCTCTCCCAAAAGAATCATGATCTCCTTGCTCTTGAATCCCATACGGACAAGGATACAGGTCCGTTTTTCCTTTTCAGACAGTCTGCCTGTACCATTGATGAATTCATAAAAGCCAGGAAGAGCCTCACGTGTTTCCTGCGTCAGTGAATCCCAGTCGGATTCAGTTGGCATTCCCTTTTTATGAGGATTGCCGGTTAACGATTTAAGGTGGTTATAAGAGGACAGATGGGTAAAAGTGTTTAATCCCAATTGACCAAGACGTTTTGTCAACTCATCAAGTTGTTTCCTATATGTGGTGATTTCTTTTTCCTTCGCTTGCTCAAAATCTGTGAGACTGGATTTCGATGCCGCCAAATCAGTCTTTGCCTTGCACAACTGTTGGAGGATGGCATCATATTGTCGAAACATGGATTTTCTCATCCTATGGCGGTATAGAAGAACTGAGAAAGAAAGAATAATAAGGGCGGATGATAACAAGACGACTAATTTGCGTCTGTTCATCGATTCCCGTGTCTTATCCATGGCAATGCGTTCATTGCGGCGGTAGTTGTAGAGAGAAGACATGTTAGAAGTGGCGATGCCGTTTGTACGCTCGTAGGTCTTGACCATCTCACGTTCGTAAAGTGAGAGGTATTTTTTTATGGAGTCTGTCTTTGACAGTTGCTCATACAGCGAGAGCAGGCCTTTGTAAGATTCCTGAAGAAAACCATAGTGTCCCACTTTCCTGAAGAAATACTCAGCTGAGTCGCATTCGCCGACACCGAGACAATACAATCCTTTCGTGTAGTAATAATGACGGCGGTCAGGGGTAATCTCTCCGTCGGACCCGAAAAGACCAGATGTGTGTTCAAACTCATCTATCATTGACCTTGCCTTGTCGAAATCTCCACGTTTCACATGGATGAAAATAGCACTCGGATAAACACTGGCTGCTGCTGACGGAAGTCCGTTTTCCATATAGAGCGTATGACATTCATCCGTTATTTTGAGTACAGTTTCAATATCTCCTTTCAGGTATGCGGCTCGCATCTTCAGCTCACGCCCACGGATAGACTCATATACTTTTCCTGATTTAGATGCCTCACCGATGCATCTGTCTAAATATCTCAGCTCATCGTCAGGAAGGTGCTGACGGTCGGCAAGGTCTGCCATCTGACCATATATGCTCATCAGAGTGATATGGTCAACATCATCCGACAAAGTATCTGCTTTCTCAGTAGCCTCAATGTAATAACGCATGGCAAGGGGGGACTCTCCAAGGTCGCGGTAGATGCACCCAAGCAGATAATATGCCTTCATACGGTCGTTAGCAGTGCCGTGGAGGTCGTACCAGCTCACCACATCCATAAAGCTGCTGTCGGAGGGCATGGGAAGAAACAGCTTGTTCGCCGCACTGGCGAGGTACATTCTGTGCCTCATGCTAACCGCCTCATCGTCAATCGAATCCACCTTCTTCTGCATGGCAGTCAGCACTTTATAGGCGGAATCGGGGTTCGCCTCCAGCAGACTGTCCATGCCGGTATATAGAATATGCTCTCTACCAGAGCCGTCAGTACAGGAAATCCACAGACAGCCGCTTAACAAAATTGATATGAAAGATAAAATGAATCGAAGAAGCATGGCATAAAATTATTGTGCAAAAATAATACTTTTTACTGACCATCCCAAATATATTATAATCAAAATGTCCTTTTCCTATAAAAAATCAGACTGTAAAATCAGACTGTTGCATTCTGATTAAATAACAATATTGAATTATTGCCATTTTGCGAATTTACCATACATTCTTCAAAAACACATCGAACCTATTATCTAAGCAACAGTAAAAAAATAACTTAGTAAATTTAAAGACAGGCAATCATTCAAGATTTAAACTTATCTTATTGGCACTTTTCCAGCTGTTCATCAGTCATGATGCCAGCATCACTCCCTCTGACCACCTGAAAAATGTGATTATGGTCTTGAAACAGTATTCAACGGGAAGGAAGAATATGACATTCGCAGAATGGAGAGAATTATACAGGGCTGTTGATGAGTTATATCCGGATTTTAAGAACCAGCTCATTGCTAATTTAGGAAAATTCACCGAACAACAGATGCAGGTGTGCTATCTTATCCGCATAGGACTTGACAAACCTGAAATTCAGAACCTTACAAGTCTTTCGAGAACTACAGTCTGGAGATGGTTTAAGAAGTACAGCTGGATTCTCTCACCTGATGACAACAAAAAGAAATAGTTGATTTGTGTATATTGAAAATACGAGGATTACCGATTGTTTACATTTAAGCGATTTAGTGTACGTTAACGGTTATTCATGATGATATGGCTCTCCCCGCAATATGGTCATGGCGCGATAGAGCTGTTCCATAAAGATTAACCGTACCATCTGGTGGGAAAAGGTCATACGGGAAAGTGACAATTGATGATTCGCTCTGGCATACATTTTTTCAGAAAAGCCGTATGGACCTCCTATAATAAAAATGAGACGTTTTGAAACCGAATTCATCTTACCGTTTATCCATTTAGAAAAGGACATACTTGATAATTCTTCTCCAGCCTCATCAAGTAATACGACATAGTCGGTCGGTTGAATCATTTTCAATATGGCATCCCCCTCCTCTGTCTTTTGCTGGTTGATACTTTTTTTATTGGTATTCTTTAATTCGGGAATAACTAATACTTGAAATCCAAGATTATAGTGTGAGAGACGGTCAACATATTCATCGACCAAAGAACCGATATGTTTGTTTTGTGTCTTTCCTACAAGTATAAGTGTCGTTTTCATATTCTTTTCAGTAATATGTTGAAACTGCTTTTAATACCATTTATATTTGTAAACATCAATGTGTTCTCGATTGGCAAATACACATAATAAATATGTTATTTCATTCAATCATCCTCGTTGCTTATCGTGTCACATCTTTAACTCCTTTTACAGTTTTTATTTTTTTTATAATTGATTTTAATTTATTAGTATTATCTATCTGTACAGTCAATGTCCCAAAGAATAGACCATCTTCAGCTGATTTGATGTTTATGCTTCTTAGAAGTACATTTTTTTCTTTTGACAATATGGAGGTAATGTTATTAACAATTCCAATATCATCGTTTCCAACAACTATCAGCGTAACAGGATAAAGGCTATTACCTTTGCCAGCCCATCTGGCAGGAATAATTCTATATGACATCATTTCTTTGAGTCTGGCAGCATTAGGACAGTCAGAACGATGGATTTTTATGCCTCTTCCCGATGTGACAAATCCAAAAATATTGTCACCATAAATGGGATTGCAGCACTTAGCCAGAGAATAATCAACTCCCTTAATGTTCTTGTCGATGACAAGCATGTCCTTGTATCTTCCATCATCCTCTTCATCTTCTAAAATCCACTGGTCGGCACTCTGTACCGATGTTAAGTCTGTGTTATCGCCAATACCGTACATTCGGTTATAGGCTTCAATATATTTGTCGATGAAAGAGTTTAAATCAAGTACCTCCTCTGAGATTGCCTTATAAAAATCCATCACATGCTTGTATCCCAACCTTTTAATAAGTTTCATCATAACTGCCTCATCATAAACGACCTTTTTATTTTTAAATTTGCGTTCCAATGCCTCTTTAGCAAAAGTGACAGCCCTCATTTCCTGTTCATTCAGTTGCTGTTTTATTTTTGCTCTGGCTTTGGCTGTTTTCGCAAACGACAACCAATCCCGTTTGGGAGTCTGGTTTGGTTTCGTTAAAATTTCAACCTGATCACCGCTTTTTAATTTTGTACGAAGTGGTACATTCTTGCCGTTTACTTTTCCACCAGCGCAGTGACTCCCTACATTTGTGTGAATCATATAAGCAAAATCAAGAACAGATGCACCCTGAGGCAATTTAAGCAGATCACCTTTGGGGGTGAAAACGAAGACATCATCCTGATATGCGTCAACCTTAAACTGGTTTTCCTCTGAAATTGAGCTGCTGTCGTTTAACTCAAGCGACATGCGTACATCTTTCAGCCATTCTTCCATTTTCGCACCGCTGTCTTTAACACCTTTATATCTCCAATGGGCAGCTACTCCCCTTTCTGCTATCTCATCCATCCTTTCAGATCTTATTTGTATTTCAACCCACTTTCCATCAGGGCCCATCACAGTTGTGTGCAGGCTTTCATATCCATTACTTTTGGGGACAGAAAGCCAGTCTCTCAGACGTTTTGGATTTGGCACATACATGTCAGTGACAATAGAATAGACTTTCCAACAATCTTGTTTCTCATTTTCCATTTCAGACTGAAGGATAATCCGTATAGCAAACAAATCATAAATATCTTCAAATCGGCATTTTTGTTTTTTCATCTTTTGCCATATCGAATGAATAGACTTAGTTCTGCCCTTGGTATGAAATTTTAATCCGGCTTCAGTCAAATTCTTTTCAATAGGTTTCAGAAAGTTGTCAACGTATGCATCACGGGACTTTTTTGTTGCATTTAGTTTCTCTTTAATCATATAATAGTTATCATGCTCAAGGTATTTTAAAGCAAGGTCTTCCAGTTCAGACTTGATAAGATAAAGTCCTAATTTATGAGCTAATGGTGCATACAAATCTGAAGCCTCTTTGGCTATTTTCTTTCTGTCATCATCTGTACCTAAATCTTTAATTTTACGCATCATGTTAATTCTGTCAGCAATTAAGATAAAAATCACCCTCATATCTTCTGCAAAAAGCATTAAGAGAACACGGAAATTATCACTGTCAATTGCAGGAGAATTAGAATACAGGTCATTTACTTTCCTCAATCCTTTAAGCACGACTGAAACGTCCTCACCAAATAGTCTGGTTACATCTTCTGCTTTAATAAAACTATTAAAGAACAAATACTTTATCAACATACAAATAACAGAAGTCCTATTGAGCCCGATTTCCTCAACATATATGATTGCAGTTTGAACATCAAACAACACGGGTTGTAATCCAAATGGCGAGACAGAATCCGGTATGTTTTCAGCCCATTGTTCATACAAATGTTTCACCTCAGTAAAATCGTTTTCATAAAGAACCTCATCTGTTAACTTTTCTAACTTATCTATTGAATCTGTTAATATTTTATCAGGAAGTTTCATGACTGATGATATTGTTATGCTTGTAGAATAATGTAAAATATGTGCAAAGTTAAAAAATAATCACATTATATTTTTATTATCTAAAAAAATAAATGTAAATTTGTAAAAAATATTTTGAAATAATCAATAAACAACCGATTTGTTTTAACATAAAAGTGTGATATCATGCTAAACGAACAAGATTTACAGCAACTGAACAGCAAGGGAATCTCTGTAGATAAAATTAATTCCCAATTGGACGCATTTGTGAAAGGTTTTCCTTTCTTAAGACTCTATGCGGCTGCATCGGCAAATCATGGAATCTGCGTCTTGAATGAAAGTGACAAAAAAAAATATTTAGATGTGTGGGATAATTATCTCCAATCAGGTCACAAAGTAGTCAAATTTGTGCCCGCCAGTGGTGCTGCTAGCCGTATGTTCAAGGACTTGTTTGAATTTATAGATGGAGAAAGTGACAAACCTGACAACGATTTTATAAATTGTTTCTTTACGAATATTTGCAAATTTGCATTTTACGATGATTTGAATGAATCGTGTATAAAGAATGAAAAAGCAAACATCACCAGCTTGATTGGCAGTGAAAACTATAAAATTGTAATAGAAAACCTACTGAATTCAACAGGTCTAAATTATGGTAAACTTCCTAAAGGACTATTGAAATTTCACAAATATGATGATGGAAGCCGCACACCATTAGAAGAGCATCTTGTTGAAGGGGCATATTATGCAAAAGGTGAAGACGGAATAGTGAACATACATTTTACTGTTTCACCAGAACATCGTCAATTGTTTGAGAATTTAGTTTCTGAAGTGTCAGAAAAATATGAAAAGAAATTCAATGTGACATATAACATCTCTTTTTCTGAACAGAAGAAAAGTACAGATACGGTAGCTGCCACAATGGACAATCAGCCATTCAGAACTTCAGATGGAAAAATTCTGTTTCGTCCTGGTGGGCATGGTGCATTGATAGAAAACCTGAACGATATTGACGGTGATATTGTATTCATCAAAAATATAGACAATGTTGTGCCAGACCGTCTAAAAGCAGATACTGTTACTTATAAAAAGCTGATAGCTGGAGTTTTGGTTGATGTTCAGATTAAAATATTCCAGTATTTGGAATTGTTGAACAGCGGAGAATACACTCATGCTCAATTAGAAGGTATCATCAGGTTTATGCGTGATGAATTAGGAATTCGAAATCCAGACCTTAAGAATTTAGAAGACGCTGATCTTGTGATATATATGAAGAAGAAGCTTAATCGTCCTATTCGTGTCTGTGGTATGGTTAAGAATGTTGGAGAGCCAGGTGGTGGTCCCTTCCTTGCCTATAATGATGACGGAACTATTTCTCTACAGATACTTGAGAGTTCGCAAATTGACAAAAGTAATACCGAATATATGAAAATGTTCAAAAATGGCACACATTTTAATCCTGTCGATATAGTTTGTTCAATAAGGGATTATATGGGCAACAAGTTCGACTTACCGCAATTTGTGGATCCAAAAACAGGTTTCATTTCATATAAATCAAAAGATGGAAAAGAACTTAAAGCTTTAGAACTTCCTGGTTTGTGGAATGGAGCGATGAGCAACTGGAATACAATATTCGTGGAAGTTCCTCTCACAACCTTTAACCCAGTAAAGACCGTCAATGATCTTTTAAGAGAACAACATCAATAACTTTCAAACAATAACAAAAACCGCTATGATGCTACAAAACTCATCATAGCGGTTTTTGTGAAGAACAATAATGAATGGACATCAAAAATAATAAAAGACTATCCATCCTCTGAAAAACACCCTTCCTCCATTAAAACAATTAGTTCATTGCAAATTGTTACTTTTTGTGATTTTTGGGTTAAAATAATACCACCAAAATGTGTTACCAAATGTTTTAGTTGTTGAATTGCTGATTCTTGTTTTTCTTGTAATGTTTGAACTTGCAGTAGAATCTTTAACAGACTCTTTTAAATCAAGAAATCTGGAATAGAGCTTAATCATTGTAGTGTCTCCAATTTCTGGGTAAATCATTACTAAGGCTTCTCGATAGGCAATAGGCAAGTTCTCGACAGATACCACACTGTCTTTTGACACTTCAACAGTATACGCTTTATCAAGCATTTCCTTAAATGCATCTATGTTTCTATCTAGAAGCAAACCACACAAAATATAATCATCAATTCTTTTTTTGTCGCATTTTAAGATTTCATATTTCAGTTCAATCTCTTGTTTTAATGAGTCGGGGTTATTTGATTTCGCCAATTCTATACCCATCAATGAATCAGATACTATCTGTTGACGTAACTTAACAGATGTAAAATAATCATCAGTGGAATGTGTGCTGCTATCACACTGTACACCTAAATACTCACATATATCTTTTGCATCAATTCTGTATAATAGACTATTCGTGTCAGGCACACACAACAATCCTAGTGAGCCATAATATTGTGGATAATCAAATAGACACTCCGGCAGTTGGTCTAATTTTGACAAAGCATACATTCTAAGGTTGCTTAGTCTTAAATTTGTGTCCAAAGATTTCCTGCCAACATTCAAAGCATCTTTATAATTACCAATTAGTATTAGTCTTTCTACTTTTTGTTCGTAGAAATTGACCTCATTAACAGGATTACATGTTGCACATAATAATATAGCTAAAATGAAAATTAAAAAATTTGGCCATAAGTAAGTGTGTAAACTAGATGGGCGTAACATATTATTACCCCATAAAGAATCTAAATAAATGGAAAACTTTGAAAGTAAGCTTATTGAAATAATAAACAAAAGAATAATAAGCCACAGCCAACCCATTTCATAATTATCTATAGCTGTGCTTGAAATATGGCAGATAATGGTAAGAAGCAAAAAAGAAGGTATAAATGATATTGCATGGATCTTGATGGGAAGATTCAGAAACTTCTGAATGGGCAATTGTATCACCCTAAGAATCAATGTAATTATTATTGCACCCCAAAATATGGAATATGCTGTTTTACCATGGGAATAAACGAATTGTGCTTTAGAAAGAATCTCTCCTTGAAGAAAATAAAGATAGAAAAAAGTGAATAAAATAAAAATAATTCCGCAGGAATATTTGACAATCCCTGCGGTATTATTATGATTATAATAATTAACTTTCATGTTTATTCTGATTTCTTCAACACAACTGCACTTCTGGCAGGAATATAAAGCATTAACCAACCTTTACCATCTTTCTCGTAAATCGGATCATAGTTTGTGAAGTGAGTAATGGTATCATCTGCAAAATTATTGCCCCCAAATTGCTTGGAATCTGTATTAAGCATCACTTTGTATGCTCCTTGTGGAACAATAAATCCATAGTCAGTAAATGATTTGTTTGGACTAAAATTGAAAACAAACAGTAAATCCCCTCTACTAAAAGCTAATATCTGATCACCGTCATTATGCCAAACCTCTACAACTGGAGTCTTCTGGAAATTTCTAATGCTTCTGATTAACTTTATCATTGATTCATCGAAATCACCAAGGTAATGATAACATAGCTCATGGTTATCCACAAGGTTCCATTGACGTCGGGCATATTTATAACTCCAACCATTACCCTCTCTAGGGAAATCAATCCATTCTGGATGTCCAAATTCATTTCCCATGAAATTAAGATATCCACCGTTAATCGTTGATGCAGTCAGCAGACGTATCATTTTATGAAGAGCAATGCCTCTGTCTGCAATCATATTTTCATCACCTTTCTTGAAATGCCAGTACATATCAGCATCAATAAGGCGGAAAATAATTGTTTTGTCACCAACAAGAGCCTGATCGTGACTTTCTGCATAAGAGATGGTTTTCTCATCTGCTCTTCGGTTTGTAGTCTCCCAAAACATGGAAGAAGGTTTCCAGTCTTCGTCTTTTAATTCCTTAATCGTCTTAATCCAATAATCAGGGATGTTCATAGCCATACGGTAATCAAAACCATATCCACCATCTTTAAAAGGAGCTGCAAGTCCAGGCATACCACTTACTTCCTCTGCTATTGTTATGGCTGTTGGCTTAACTTCATGAATTAGAAGATTTGCGAGTGTGAGATATGCAATAGCCTCATCATCTTCGTGACCATTGAAATAGTCACCATATCCACCAAAAGACTCTCCTAATCCATGACTATAATAAAGCATAGAAGTCACTCCATCGAATCTGTAGCCGTCAAAATGGAATTCTTCAAGCCAATATTTACAATTTGAGAGCAGAAAATGCAAGACTTCGTTTTTACCATAATCAAAACAAAGTGAATCCCATGCTGGATGTTCGCGTCTTTCTCCATGATTAAAGTATTGGCATGGGTCACCAGCAAAATTGCCTAATCCTTCAACTTCATTTTTTACTGCATGGGAGTGCACAATATCCATGATAACTGCAATACCATTTTTATGTGCTTCATCAACTAATTCTTTTAGTTCTTCTGGAGTGCCGAAACGACTGGAGGGAGCAAAAAAATTAGAGACATGATACCCAAAACTGCCGTAGTAGGGGTGTTCTGCTATTGCCATAATTTGAAGGCAATTATAACCATCTTTGATAACACGTGGAAGAATATTGTTTTTAAATTCTGTATAAGTGCCTACTTTCTCTTCATCTTGCCCCATACCAATATGACATTCGTAAATCATAAGCGGAGAAGTGTCAGGTTTAAATTTCTTTTTATTCCATACATAATCAGCTTCCGGAGCCCATACTTGTGCAGAGAAAATCTTTGTGTTTTCATCTTGTACTACTCTATTAGCCCATGCGGGTATTCTTTCCCCTTGCCCATTTTCCCAGTGTACACTTAGTTTATATAGTTGCCCATGCTTCATTGCATTTTTGGACAGCTTGATTTCCCAATTCCCATTATTTATCTTTTTCATTTTATATTTGGTACTCTCTTTCCAATTATTGAAATCCCCAATAACATAAATTTCTGTAGCATTTGGTGCCCATTCTCTAAATACCCATCCGTTGTTAGTCTTGTGAAGCCCAAAATAAAGATAACCCGATGCAAAATCAGAGAGAGTCTGTTTTCCATTATTAGTTAAATCATTCAATTTCCATAATGCATGATCATGCCGACCTTTTATGGCTTCCTCATAGGGTTCAAGCCATTTATCATTTTTCACTATTCCAATATGCTGGTTTTTTCTGGTAGTTTTATTTTTTTTTGTAGCCATAATAGTAGTATGATTTTGATTAGATTTAATAATATGAATAATTCTGGATAGTGATTAAGCTTTAACTTTAAAGATTACTTTTTGAATTTGTTCTTCATGAGAAATGCAAGGCGCATGGGCATCTTGTGGAAAGAAAATTACAAATTCACCGACATTTACATTAATGAAATTCTCGGGATTTTCATTATAGAAGGTGATGTCATTTTTAGGATCATACACAGATTCGGGTAATTTAACTCGAGGGATATACCCCATTGTTTCTGTGGTTCCAATAGGGATTTGAATGTCTATCATCTTGTCGTGGGTCTCAAGCTTCGCCTGATCCTTTGTCTTACCTTTGGCTATTGTGAAATTAGCGTAGAGGTCATCGCCCTTAATTGTCACAATCCCTTGTCCTTGGTTTTTAAGATCTATGCTGTTGATATAATCAACAACATCTTGGAATAACGGATTTAATGAGATATAATCCTTTAAGTTGGTAAGTGAATCGATAATCATGTTAAATAAATATTAAGTTAATACGATGATTCTATTCTACCATTTCTGTATACTCCCCTACGAATAATCTGTCCATTACGATCTTTTTCAACAAAACTGCCATCTCTTACATCATTAAGATATGAGCCTTCAAAACGAATACCATCTCTGTTCACCTCTATTGCTTCGCCATTTTTTAATCCATTTTTGAATGAACCTTTAAATTTCGAGCCATCTTTCATAATGATTACCCCTTTGCCATTCATCAGTCCGTTAACCCAGTCACCATCATAAATGTCACCATTAGCAGAAGTGTACTTCCCTCTTCCATTATGTTTGTCGTTCGCCCACTGACCTTCATATTTTGATCCATCTGCCCAAATATATGTCCCTTCTCCTGACATTTTGCCATTCTTGAACTGTCCGATATATTTTCTATTGTCATGATATGTGAAAACGCCCTGACCGTCTCTTTCACCATTAAGATATGTGCCTTCATATTTATCACCATTATTAAATTTATAAATGCCTCGCCCATTGGTCATATCATATTTCCATTCACCGTCATATTCATCACCATTGGCATAATAATATATACCTCTGCCACTTCTTTGGTCATTTTCCCATTGCCCAGAATAAATGTTACCGTCATTCCAGTTAATAGCACCATTCCCATGCTTCTTGTCATTAACCCATTGTCCATCGTAAACGACTCCATTAGCCCAGGTGTATTTGCCATATCTGGAACGGAGATCGTTTTCCCAATTTCCTTCATATTTATCGCCATTATAATAATACATTATTCCTTCTCCCTGTTGATAGTCTTTATACCATAATCCGTCATATACATTTTTATTAGCGAAATAATATTTTCCTTTTCCATGTTGATGATCTTGAAGCCATTGCCCTTCATATCTTTCACCATCTGTAAAAGAATAGACACCATATCCCTCTCGTTTTCCTTTCACATATTCTCCGTCATAAGTATCTCCGTTAAGAAAAACAGTTCGTCCCTTCCCGTTTGGTTTACCACTTTGCAATTCACCAGTGTATGTGGATTTGTCCTTGAAGGTATATGTACCTATAGGTCTTTGAGCAGTTATAGATACAGAAAAACCTACAATTAATGAAGATATAACATAAAATCTCTTTAACGTATTCATTTATAGATGCTTTACAGTTGACCGATTGAAATTATATTTTTTATGATTACAAATTTAATAAAAAACAAAGAACTTTCAAAATACATTAAGGTTTATTAATAAATAAAAAATATATAAGAACTATTCGTGTGTGGAATTTTTATAAATAGATTGATAAGAATTACAACATTATTCTTTTTTATAAATTTATGCTATTATCAATTAACGTATATTTGAAAGAGACGATTGCTGTATGCACATTTTCTCCTATCTGTGCAATTCTCAATTATTACATAAAAAAAGACAGTACCTATATGGAACTGTCTTTAATATCTTTATTGAAATAGAAATTATTTCAAAGCGTAACTAAATGGATCTTTCTCATCGTTTGTTTCAGTAACGGCTAATTTGTCTTCACGTAAAAGCCACCCAATTCCAAGGTTGAAATCTTTCTCAGTAAGTTTTGTGGTTTTTTTAATTTGCTTGAAAGTCAGACTTGTCTGAGCTTCTGAAAGAGCATTCCAGATAATACCGGCAATGTTCCCTGCTTTTTCCTGCAACATAATTAATAATTTTTTTTGATATTAAACAATTTCCCTTTAGGGATTTACCTTAAAAAAACAATGCAAAATTACACATTTTTATTAAAAGAAAAAAATCAAAATGTTAAATAATAGTTGTTATACAGGAATTTTGACAAAGATTTAACAAGATTTAACAAGCCAAACACCCATTTGTGTGCGCACACAATGCCATGTTCAGCATAATTTGCCATTACAAAAAGTAATTTATAGACGTTATTAAAACCCACGTAGAGCTGAAGAGATATAAAGTTGCATCATTGAAATTGCCTTGTCGTTATTACCACTGTTAGGAATTATAATATCAGCAAACTGTTTTGTGGGCTCAATAAATTCATCATGCATCGGTTTAAGGATGTTTCGGTATTTATCTACAAGCATTTCCAAGGGATGCCCTCTTTCAACAATATCGCGAGTAATAACGCGTAACAACCGTTCATCTGATCCTGCATCTACGAATATCTTGAGATCCATTAAGTCTCGTAGTTTTTTGTCGTATAGTGCCATTATGCCCTCAATTATTATTACTTCTTTGGGTTCTACATGGATTGTTTCTGAGAGTCTTGTACATGTAATATATGAATAAGTTGGTTGTTCTATAGCCCTGCCATTTTTAAGTTCTTGTATTTGAGAGGCAAAAAGAGGCCACTCAAATGCGTCAGGATGGTCAAAATTCGTTCGTTTTCTAACATCAAGAGGCAAATGTGACTGGTCGTTATAATAAGAGTCTTGAGGTATAACAGCTACACTGTCGTCAGGAAGACTTTCAATGATCTTTCTAACAACTGTTGTCTTTCCAGAGCCGGTTCCCCCTCCAATACCTATGATTAACATAATAATTAAATTAGCATATAATTAGAAACTAAATAGAAAAATTTTCACAAATATACTATTTTTATTTCATATATAAAAATATAATCGTTATTTTCTGAAATAGGGATACTTTAAGAAATCATATTTGTTATTAATATCCCAGATATATTATATGTTCATAATAATAGTATTTGCTCTCTTTGATAATAATAGTCTTAATCTTATTAACACTAAATTTCAAATAGATTAATTTGTAAATTATCAAAAAAACAATTAACTTTGCAATTTAAAAAAGTTTTTATAAAAGATTAAAGAGCTCTATCTAATTAATTGAGCTATTACTTTTTTGATATTTTAGTGATAATTGCATGCGTTTATTTTTTCAAAATTCACTCTCAATAGTTTTACATTATATATATATATTTCTATTGTTAATGATTTTTCTTATTGTCTCCCATGTTATGACTTCTTGTGACAAGGAAGATGACATTAATTCTATTTTTGTTGGAAAAACTTGGTATATTACTGGAGTGACCATCAATGGAACTGTTATTAATGGAGAGGTTTTAAAAGAATTATATGCATTGCCATCGTCGTATATGATTCATTTTTCATCTGATAACACATTTAATGGTGTGCTTGTAGCTGGAAGTTCTATAGCTGGTACATGGAATGCTAATGGCAAAAGTAACACATTTTCCTTTCACTTTACAAAATCTAATGACGTGAACATTAGTAGTCTTAGTAACAATATATTCAATATTTTAAAGAATGCTTCTTTTTATAATGGTGATGTAAATAATGTCATTATTAAAGAAGATAATAATAATATTGTCAGATTCACAATATACAGATAGGATATTTTTATTAAAATTATGGATAAACAAACTCTTTTAGATTCGAGATATTTGAAAATGGCTAAAATCTGGGCAGAAAACTCATATTGTCTTCGAAGACAAGTTGGTTGTCTTGTCGTTAAAGACAAAATGATTATTTCTGACGGATATAATGGTACACCAAGTGGATTTGAAAATATTTGCGAAGACAATGAAAACACAACAAAACCCTATGTGCTTCATGCAGAGGCAAATGCTATTACTAAATTAGCACGTTCAGGCAATTCAAGTGATGGTTCCACGCTTTATGTGACAGCCTCTCCATGTTTGGAATGTGCTAAACTAATAATACAATGTGGTATCAAAAGAGTTGTATATTCAGAAAAGTATCGTATAGAAGACGGAATCATTTTGCTTAAACGTGCTGGAATAGAGGTTGTTTTTCATAATATGAAATAAGTGGTCAGAAAATCGTTTCTATTCTGTATTATTTTATTTTTATTCTTAAGGTACAACATTTCATCCCCAAATAATAAATTAATTCTTCTTTGACAAAAGCATTTTATCTGTTTTATTATATTTAAAAAATAAACAATAAATAGTATGAGCGAATCAATAAGGAATAGTAAAGCATATAATAATCCCATCATACCCCTTTTAATTGCCATAAGTATTATTATTGGAATAGTAATTGGTATTTTTTTTGCCAGCCGTTTTGCTGGTAATAGATTAAACGTTATCAATTCCTCATCTAACAAATTGACAGAATTATTGGATATTATTGATTATAGATATGTTGACACCATTAATGTCCAAGAAATTGTAGATGACGCTATACCTTTAATATTAAAAGACTTAGACCCCCATTCTTCCTATATATCCGCAAAAGATGCCAAAACTGCTAATGATGATTTGAACGGTTCTTTTTCGGGAATTGGTGTTATGTTCACGATTAAAAATGACACAGTATATATTTCTAATATTATCAAAGACGGACCATCTGAAAAAGTCGGTATTCTGCCTGGCGACCGTATTGTGGAAATTGATGGGAAACCCTACGTTGGAAGTGATGTAACTAATGAGGAAACCATTCACCGGCTTAAGGGGCCAAAAGGAACAAATGTGCGATTGAAAGTCTTACGTCGGGGTGAGACGAAAGAATTTGTAATAGAACGAGGCGATATAAGAGTTCAAAGTGTGGAGGCTTCTTATATGTTAACTAAAGAATTAGGCTATGTCTTTGTCAAAAATTTTGGTCAGACCACTCATATTGAGTTCTTAAATGCATTAGAGGATTTACGCAGTGAAGGTATGAAAGGACTTGTTATCGACTTGCGTAATAATGGAGGAGGCTATCTTCAGACTGCCAATCAGATGATAAACGAGTTTTTATCCAAAAATAAGATGATTGTTTACACTAAAGGCCGTTGTTCACCCAAACAGACCTATATAAGTGATGGCTATGGTTCATTCCAGTCGATACCATTGATTATTTTGACAAACGAATATACAGCTAGTGCATCTGAAATTTTTGCTGGAGCAATTCAGGATAATGATCGTGGTGTCATTGTGGGCAGGCGTACCTTTGGTAAGGGGTTAGTGCAGGAACAGATAGGCTTAAGTGATAATTCATTGGTTAATTTAACTATAGCTAGATACTATACCCCAAGTGGTCGCTGTATTCAAAAACCATATACAAAAGGTCAGCCAGAATTATATGAGGTTGATTTACTTACTCGTTATGACCATGGTGAGTTTTTCAACGAGGACTCAATCAAACAAACAGGTGAAGAATATAAAACAATGATAGGTCGTGTGGTTTATGGTGGTGGGGGTATTATGCCCGACTATTTTGTAGCTGAAGATACAACAGAAATAACACCATATTATAAAGAGTTAGTTTCTAAAGGAATCATATCTGAGTTTTGTTTTGAGTACACCGACAAAAACCGAAATAAATTGTCAAAATATCAGTCTTATAGAAATCTGCTTAAATATATGCAGACACAGCATTTAGTTGAAGAATGTGTCAGATTTGCTGATTCTAAAGGAATTACAAGACGTAATAATATGATTCTCCAGAGCCGTCATTTGTTTGAACGTACTATCTATGGTAATATCATATACAGCATTCTTGATATTCAATCGTATATGAAGTATTTAAATTCAGATGACAACACCATTCGAAAAGCAATAGAGTTGTATAAAGAAAAGAAAACGTTCCCAGACTTAACCAATGTGATAAGCAGGGAAGACAGTTTGGATTCCAAGAAATCAAAATGATAATATTTTTTTAGTGGTTCTGTTTTTTATAGTTTTTCTTGACCAAATAAACTCTGATTAATTTTTGTATAATCGTTACAATATGTTAACAAGCATTTATTTTTGTGTTTTTTGTAAAGTCGAGTTTGCAAATCAGGATATTTTTTCATAACTTTGCAAATATTTTATAATTATGTTTTTATTTAATAAAATATAAACTACATTTTTTATAAGAAAAGTAATTAGTCAGCAGAAAGAGAGACTGATATTCTGAGACAAATATGGAATCATTTTTCAGAACACACAAATATTTGGTTACTCACCTTCAGGCCACCGTCAGACGTTATCTGATGGATGAGATAGACTGGAGTCAGCGAATGATTGGTATTAAAGGAGCACGTGGAGTTGGTAAAACCACGTTTCTTTTACAAGTGGCGAAAGAGCACTTTAATGTTACCGACAATTCATGCTTATATATTAATACCAATAACTTCTATGTTCAAAATATTGGAATCTCTTCTTTCGCTGGCGAGTTTTATCATAATGGTGGCAAGACTCTTTTGATTGACCAGGTATTTAA
>JAEEGF011188760.1_pt1 | contig 29318 bp, 23 predicted proteins | sample 9134171 | NCBI WGS metagenome assembly JAEEGF01 (sample SAMN16246542, study PRJNA631951) | gut metagenome | biome: gut microbiome; feature: rumen; material: AP-attached | host: Bos | place: Iran: Karaj | collected 2018-10 | reverse complement strand
GTGGGGGCATACGAATGGGAGCCGTGCGATATTCACAAAGCATTGGAACTATATGAGTCGCAGAACCGGAAATATACCAAGAAGCCTGGTGAGGATCTTAACAGCATACTCACTGGCATCCTGCAGTTTAAAGGAAGAGTCTGTTTCAACATCTGCAAGCCGATTGAACGTCAAGAATTGGATGCTTTCGACAGCCAGACAAACAACGAATATCATCAGTCTGTCGCCAAACTGATTGATTCCAGGATTAACAAGGCTTATACGCTCTTCCCCAATAACTTCATTGCCCATGACCTGCTCTATGGCAACTCAAAATATATCGGGCGATACACAAGGGAGCAGAAGGATGCGTTTGTTTACCGCCTTTCCATGCTCGACCGCTATGAGGAGACCTGCGATATGGAACGGCTGCGCGACATTTTCCTGGCAATCTATGCCAATCCCGTTGATAACCGCTGAAAATGAAAAACCACATCATCCATATTTTCGACTTGATGAAAGCACATAAGGTAGTGGGAATCATCATTTTCTCGCTGATTACAGTGCTGTTGACCGTTTTTATGACCCGGCAGACTTACAAGGAGGATATCTCCGACTTCCTGCCTGTGGAGGGAGACTACCAGCTTGCGATGGACACCTATCAGAAGATAGCGGGAGCCGACCGGATATTTGTGACGGTGGAGCTGGCGGACACGACAAAGAGCGACCCCGACTTGATGTTGGAGGCAATCGACTGTTTTGAACAACTGCTTCAGGAAAACGACAAGGACCGGCTTGCCTCAGACATCACGGCGGCGGTGGATATGGAACGGCTTACAGAGGTGGCGGAATCAGTCTATACGTATATCCCCCTTTTTCTCACCGATGCCGACATCGACAGCATCCAAACCAAAATAGCCGACCCACAATATGTGTACAGCAGCATCGCCCGTGCGAAGCAACAGCTCTTGCTTCCCCTGTCAGGACTGACTGAAATGAACATTCGAAAAGACCCGGCTGGATTGTTTGAACCGATAATCAGCCGCCTGCAAAACCGGTCAAAGCATATTAATTATGAGCTTTATGGAGGAGGGGTATTCACCCCCGACATGAAACGTGCTGTCGTCACCATCCGATCTCCCTTTGGATCAAGCGAGACTGATCAGAACGGCAGGCTTATCGACTTGCTTACACGGACAGCAAGGCAGACGGAAACAGCTGTGGAAGGGGTTGAGCTTCATATCACCGGCGGTCCCGCCATTGCCGTGGGTAACGCAAGCCAAATCAAGACTGACAGCCTGATTGCCGTCTTCTTAGCTGTGTTGCTGATTCTGATTCTGCTGGTCAGAACGATCCGGAGCAAACGGAACATCCTGCTGATTGCCATTTCTGTAGCATGGGGCTGGCTCTTCGCTGTTGGTGGGCTTTCGATGATTCATGCCGACGTGTCGATTATCGTCATTGGCATTTCCTCGCTGATAATCGGTATTGCCGTTAACTATCCACTGCATTATGTTGCTCACCTGCGTCATCAGCCCGACCGTAAAGAAGCGTTGAGGGAAATCGTCACGCCCCTCCTTGTGGGCAATATCACAACCGTAGGTGCTTTCCTTGCCCTCGTTCCCCTCAAGTCATTGGCTTTAAGAGATTTGGGACTGTTCGCGGCTCTCCTGTTGACTGGAACGATTTTGTTTGTGCTCTTTCTGCTCCCGCATATAGTCAAAGTGAGGCAGTCAAAAGCAGAGGGAGCCTGGCTGAGAAAAATCGGAAGCTTCTCTCCAGAACGCAGCAGATGGATTGCAGTTGTCGTGGCAGTCCTGACCATTGTCATGCTCTTTTTCTGTTTTGACAACCGTTTCGACACCAATCTCAGTCATATCAACTACATGACCGACGAGCAGCGCGACGAGATGAAAGCTCTCAGCCAGCTTGTTGCTCAGTCCGATTCGCTTACTACGGTGTATGTTGTTTCTTACGATGTTGATGAGGATAAAGCCATGCAGCGGAGCGAACAACTCAACCAGTGGCTGGATGCACATGACATGGTGAAAGAAAGGAACAGCTGTTATGAATTTCTATGTGCGGAAAAGGAGCGGAAGCACAGGCTGGATCGGTGGCGGCAGTTTGTGGATGCACATGGGGGACAGCTGAAAAAACAGGTGGAGAAAGCGGCTCAGCAAGAGGGATTTACCGAAGGTGTGTTCGATGATTTCTATGCGTTGCTTGAATCTGGACAAAACGATTTGAATCCAATGTGTCTTGGTTTCCTCCAGCGTACACTCTTTGACAATAATGTTCTAATCGACAGCATGCGGCCGATATGCAGAATCGTGGATGAGCTGAAGGTTGATCCAGAAGATGTGCAGCATCTGGAGCGACAAATAAGAGAACAGATGGGGGAGGGTGTAATCGCTTTTGATGTGGAAGGGCTCAATTCCACCATCGCCAATAATCTCTCTGTTAATTTCAACTACATCGGTTGGGCATGTGGTCTTATTGTCTTTTTGTTTCTTTGGTATTCAATGGGAAGCATCGAACTTGCATTGTTGTCTTTCCTGCCCATGGCAGTCAGCTGGATTTGGATTCTCGGACTGATGTCGTTGCTGGGCATTCAGTTCAATGTGGTGAACGTGATTCTCGCCACTTTTATCTTCGGACAGGGCGACGACTATACGATTTTCATCACTGAGGGCTGCCAGTATGAATATGCTTACCGGCGTAAGATGCTTGCCGCCTATAAGTCAAGTATCATCATATCCGCTCTGATTATGTTCATCGGAATCGGCACGCTTATCATCGCAAAACATCCGGCATTACGATCACTCGCTCAGCTCACAATTCTCGGAATGTTCACCGTAGTGTTGATGGCATATCTTATTCCGCCCCTCATCTTCAGGTGGCTCACCCGCAAAAACGGCAAGTTCAGATTGCGGCCGCTGTCTGTCCGGATGTTGTGGGATAAAATGAGAGGTGCTCCTCAACTTGTGTTACCTAAACCCGAATCTCTGAAGCCGTCAGAGGCAGATTCTCCGAAATCGTCTGAACACAAATGTCTTATTTCCTCAAAAGCGGTGAGAAACCTCGTCATCGACCGTTACCGTTATAAAGGCAGGGACATCATGACTACCGTATGTGCTGACTTGCGGCGTTTGGAAACGCATCCCAGATGGTTCGACGAATACAATGGCTGTGAAAAAATGGTTATGCTCAACTCCGGTTACGGACATCTCCCGCTTGCCTTTGCTCTGGCTCATCCCGATATTCAGGTTCTGGCGTTCGACGACAACTCCGACAACATCGCTCTTGCCACCTACAGTGCTGAATCCGTTGCTCCTAACCTCGTCTTCTCCCAGACCGACGAACAACAGATAAAAGAGTATCACGACACCTCCGGAACAGAATTAATCATTCTATAAATTCCAGTGATTCCTGTAAAATAATAATTTAATGTCCAAATAACCAAATAAATGGTAAATAGCAAATGGTAAATAGTAAATGGTAAATGGTAAATAGTAAATGGTAAATGGTAAATAGTAAATGGTAAATGGTAAATAGTAAATATATTTAAGTTCTATAATAATGAAAGAGGAAATCAGAAACCTGCTTGAGGAGTTCCTCCCCCTTGTCGATCTAGACTCCGACTTCCTGTTCGCCGAGCTTGACTCGCTTGGTGTCACAGCCATTATGATGACACTTTCCGAGAAATATGGCATAACACTTGAAGTCGAGGATGCCACACCCAAAAACCTGCGTAATCTTGACAGTATTGTTTATATGGTTAAATCGAAAATATCATGATGATAGAAGCTTATATCCGGCATCACGCTGAGACCATGCCCGATAAGGTGGCTGTTGTCAATGGCAGCCAGTATGTCAGCTATGGCTGCCTGTGGCGGAAAATCCAGGAAAGAGCAGATGAATTACGCAAAAATGGCTTGCGGCAGGGTGGAGTTGTGGTGATGCACACCTCACAGACCATTGACTTTCTTGTCGGATATTTTGCTGTTCATCTCGCAGGTGCTGTAGCTATGCCATTGGAAAAGAGCATGCCCGAAAAGCGGTTTAACGAATTAAGCGAACGTTTTGCCCGATTCAATCCCCCCGAAGGCGTTGCGGACATCCTCTTCACAACAGGCACAACTGGTAATTCCAAAGGGGTGATGATCAGTCATGACACTATCATTGCGGATGCCGAGAACCTTGTCGAGTCACATGGCTACACCAGCCAGACAGTCTTCGTCGTGTGCGGACCGCTCAATCATATTGGTGCCCTTTCGAAAGTATATCCTGTCATGATGCAGGGATCCACACTTGTCATTCTTGACGGTATGCGCAATCTTGAGGCGTTTTTCCAGGCTATGGATTATCCTTCCGACAAGATGGCTACCTTCCTTGTACCTGCGAATGTGAGGATGCTGCTAATGTTGGCAAAAAAACGCATTGCCTTGTTGGCGGACAGAATCGATTTCATTGAGTCGGGAGCCGCACCCCTGTCCCACGCCGATATGAAGGCACTGTGTGAATTGTTACCCAATACTCGGCTCTTCAACACCTATGCTTCCACTGAGACCGGCATCATCGCCACTTATAACTACAATGACGGACGCTGTATGGCAGGATGCATGGGCCATACAATGAAACATGCCGGCGTGAGAATTGACTCAGACGGCCGTATTGTCTGTCGGGGCAGAACGCTCATGACTGGCTATGCTAACGACTTTGAGATGACCTCTCGGATACTGCGTGACGGAGAGCTTTACACCGCAGACCTTGGCAGAATCGATGCTGACGGGATGCTGCATCTCGTCGGCAGGATGGATGATGTCATCAATGTGGGTGGATTAAAGGTCGATCCAGTTGAAGTAGAGAATGTGGCGATGGAGTTGCCCCAGATTGCTGACTGTATTTGTGTGCAGGTGGAGCATCCTGTGGCGGGTTTGGCACTCAAACTGATTGTCGTAATGAAAGACGGCGAGAGCATGGACCGGAAAATAATTGCACGCTTCATCAGCCAAACGCTTGAATCTTACAAAGTTCCCCTCATCTATGAGCAGGTTGACAATATCCGCCGCACTTTCAACGGAAAACCCGACAGGAAATCTTATCGGGTTTAGGTTTTAAGGTTTACTGGTTGGAGTTTAATTGTTGGCTTGTTGAGACGCGCTGTTGTACGTTCTGTAACGAAAAAACAATAAACCACTAATTCTTCTCTCCCAATTCAATCACCTCCAAATCTTTGATTTCAGTGCTGTCGATGGTGAATCTCACGAGTGTGCGCACTAAATGAAATCCCGAAATTCCTGCTGCCCCAGGGTTGATATGCAGACAGCCCAACGTCTTGTCGTACATTACTTTCAGAATGTGTGAATGACCGCTGATAAACAGTTTTGGAGGTCTTGTAAACAGGCTCCCCCTTATGGATGCGTCGTAATGACCAGGATAACCGCCGATATGCTTCATCAGTACATCCACTTCCTCACACTTGAAACGGTATTTCTCTGAAAACCGCATGCGGATGTCCTGACCGTCGATATTTCCATAGACAGCGCGGAGGGGCTTCAGGGCTGCCAGACGGTCGGCAACGCCATTGCCTCCAATGTCGCCCGCATGCCATATCTCATCACATTCACAGAAGTATTTCTCATAACGGGCGTCCCAGTAACCATGTGTGTCAGAAAGTAAACCTATGCGTTTCATTTTTGAAAAAATGTTATTTTATCGCAAAGTTACTAATTTTATGCGGTTTTTTAGCCGTTTTTTTGCGAAAAACCATTACCTTTGCAATTAATTCAGTCCATTTTTATCTTTAAGGGGTATGATAGGTGATAAAAGAAATACCAGAGGGAGCGGCGAAAAGCCCGTCTGGGCGGTGCTTGGTGAAATAGCCAAACTGCTCTGTCTGCTCTGCTGGAAAGGAATCAAGGCGCTCGGACGACTCATTCTCAAAGCATTAATGGTCATCCTCAAATGGGTGGTCAAGGGACTTCTATGGCTTATTGACTCAACCAGATGGCTCGCCCGGAAAACACGTGACTTCTGGAACGATAACAACACACAGGAGAAACTCCGAAAAATTGGCAGGGGGCTTAAGAACGCCCTTCTGGCATTGCTGGCAGGCATCTGGATTGTATTAATTTATATTGGCAAAGGCATTGTATGGCTGCTTAAGAAGCTTTTTGTCGGGCTTCTCCATCTCAGAACCACGTTGAAACTGTTCGGAAAGTGGATTGTCAGAATATCTGTCCGCTTTTGGAACTGGCTCAAACGTCAGGGTAAGAACATAAAGGCATGGGGAGCGAAAAAGAAACAGCAGTATAAGTCCTTTAGAAAGACGAAAGGATTCAAGGGGCTCCTTATCGACATGCGTGACGCGCTAAGGGGCAGCATCTCCAATTATATTGAGAACGACCAGCAGAGTGATAAAGCTGCCGGAACCGATACATCCAAACTATATACCGAGACAGATGTCGAAGATCCAGTTACTATAGACAGCGATTCTGAAAGCGAAAACGAAAACGAGGAAGAGGTGAAAGGCATCCGAAAATTCGGAAGAAAAATCTACAAGGCAATGAAACGCCTTGTGGAGGTTTAGTGTGTAAGGACTTTCTTTATGTATGTCCAATAAATATATCTGATGAATATCCAAAATCACACACTGAGTAAATACACTCTTCACTATTACTTAATTATATGCACAAACTACGCAAATTCATCTTTCTGTTTGTTTCCATCCTGATTGCGGTACCTTCTTCCTATGCCGTGCTCAAGGAGAGCAATCTTTCACGCACTCTCGGAGTGCTGAAAAATGAGTTGGAAAAAGATGCAAAGGACTTGCAGAGGATTATGGAACGGCATAAGGCGCAGCATCTCGAGATGCACAACCAGCTCATCGACTATATGAAACGATGTGAGCAGATAGGACTTATGCTTTATTCACAGAAATCGGATTTCACTTTCGATGTGGCGTTCGCATGTCAGCAGGCGACAGACCTCTACAAGGAACTTCAAAACACGAATGTGCCTTACGGACGAATCAAGGCGCGGATTCAGATGGATGTGGCTCGCTACGACAGCCTCATCTCTATTCTTGAAGCCCTGCCGCCAAGCATTAACAATAAGGAGGAGATGTTTGAGATGGATTCTGTAATGAAAGATTCCATAGCAAAAATTGACTCTCTGCTTACAGACTCGCTCGGTGCAGATTCAATGTTAGAAGCAATGACCAAAGCGGGCAGTACGCTCTTCGGCTCATTTTTAGACTCCACCCGAAGTGACTCAATGAAGAAGACCTCTCCCGTGGCAAACTCCGTTGCAGCAAAATCCGACACTACAAGCCGCAATCAGATGGACGAACCCTTTGTGCTGACCAAAGAGGAACAGAAGGATCGTCTGCTTTGTGTGAAATATGCTAAAACTTTGAGAGACAACTTGCTTGTGTTCCTGAAACTGATAGAGAGGGATAACAGCTATTATGAGAATGTGTCGCAACATGTGGAGAAACTTCATGATTACGCACTGAGCCGATATGCCTTTCTCCAACAGTCTATTTACATGAACGGAGGCACGAATTATTTCAAAATTCTCTTCAACTTTCCGCGTTATTTCAAAATGGCGCAAAGAGACCTCACCGACAAGTATAGCCCTTTTCCAAACCAGAAGTCGGAATGGAGAGGTCCTGTGATCCTGGGAGTCAGCATCTTTATGATTCTGTACATCTTTGTTGCGGTGTTGCTTAGCAACCTCATTATGAGAACCATTCCTTGGTTCATGAGGAAGTTCTTCCCTAAGACTAGTGAGAAATTCAATGAGAAGCTCACCCACAAGATTATCGACAAGGAGGAAATGAAGCTGAAATTCATGCCTATCACTATCGCTCTCGGTATCGCCATTTTCGCACTTGTCATCACCATTATCAAAAACTACCTCTGGGGAAACCTCTTTATCATGGCAGTCAACCTCATGATTACGGTGGCATGGCTTTTCGAAGTCGTGATTGTGTCACTAATCATCAGGCTGAAAGGCTCTCAGGTGCGGGCCGGAATTAAGATTTATCTGCCTTTCCTGGTCATGGCGTTCATCGTCATCCTTTTCAGAATTGTGCTTCTGCCTAACAGCCTCATCAACCTCTTCTATCCGTTACTTCTCCTTATTCTTACCTACTGGCAATACAAAGCTCATAAGAAGTACAGGAACGAGCTTCCACTCAGTGACTCTGCCTACGCATCCGTTTCCATGGGGGCGATGGTTGTGGCATGTGTCTTCGCTTGGATTGGCTATACGCTTGTGGCGGTGCAGATTATCATGTGGTGGATGTTCCAGCTAGCTGCGATTCAGACCATCACCTGTATCTATGACCTCCTGCGTATGTATGAGAACAAGTATATCGTCAGGAAAATAATGAGAGCGAACGGAGTCAAAACTGAGGATGAGATTCTCTCACAAGCTGATACCATGGACGAGAAGACGTTCAAGAGAGCACTGGCAAAGGCCAAGAACGACCACGACCAGGTGGTTACAGGGCTTAAGCGGGGTGACTATTTTACCAAGACCTGGCTTTTCGATTTCATATATAAGACCGGACTGCCCGTGCTCACTGTGATTTCCGTCATGATGAGTGTCAACTGGGCTGCCAAGATTTTTGAGATGTCATCAACTATGAAGGATATCTTCCTCTATAATTTCATCGACCAGGAATATTTGCAACTCTCAATCTTCAAATTATCACTGGTTGTAGAGGTATATTTTATCTTCAAATTCATCAATTATGCCCTCAAATCATACTACTATCATTGGTACAGAAGGGCAAAGAGCACAACAGAGGGCATGAACGAGACGCTCGTCAAGAATATCATCGCCATCCTTGTCTGGGGAGGATTCTTCATCTTCGCGCTCATTCTCCTGCAAGTGCCAAGCGGTGGTATTGCCATCGTCACGACTGGTCTTGCAACTGGTATGGGTTTTGCCATGAAAGACCTTCTTGAGAACTTCTTCTATGGTATATCACTCATGACCGGACGTGTGCGTGTGGGAGATTTCATCGAATGCGACGGCATACAGGGGCGGGTAGAGAGCATTTCCTATCAGAGCACACAAATTGAGACCATTGACGGTAGTGTCATGGCATTTCTCAACTCTGCGCTCTTCAATAAAAACTTCAAAAATCTCACCCGGAACAATAATTATGTCCTGGTGCCAGTGCCAGTGGGAGTGGCTTACGGCTCAGACATTAAAGAGGTGAGAAATGTCATTCTTGAAGCGCTAAAACCTATCAGCGGCAGATTGCCCGACGGACGGTTTGTGGTCAATCCCAAGAAGGAGACCGTTGTGGCTTTCTCCGAATTTGGTGAGAGCAGCATCGACCTCAATGTGAAAATATGGATGCTCGTTGATCAGAAAATACCATTTACAGCAAAAGTGAAGGAGGTCATCTATGATGCGCTTAACGAACATAATATTGAAATTCCATTTCCGCAGCGCGACCTCCATATCATCCCTCCTGCTGAGAACTTACAGACCGGAACTGACACCGTCCCGACGGTATCATCCGTAAACTAAGGGCAAAAAACTAAAAACTGAAATCTATATCACCTGTAAACAGCCCAAAAAATCACGATTTTGAAAAAAAACGCATGTTTTTTGAAAAAAAAATGAATTTAGTAGTGTTGTAAGAAAAAAAAGTGTTATTTTTGCTTTCGATATTATGAATCATGCCATTTTCATATTTTCTAACTAAAAAGATTACTTTTGCGAACAGATAATTTATTTAAATAAACCCTATGGAAATCAAAAAGTCGAAAAAGGCCAGCCTTGAGGACATGAAAAGTTCAAATTTCCTGATTGGACTGATTGTCGCTCTGGCGTTGCTGTTCTTCTTCTTTGAGTTTACCTCATTCTATTATGAAGCACCGCCGCCAAAAGTAGAAACTGTCCATTATGAACTCACCGAAGAGGAAATCGTGCCTATCACGCAGCCTGTCATCACTGCGGCTCCACCACCACCAGCAGATATACCGCCGGTTGTGGAAGTCCTCGAAATCGTTGAAAACGATGAGAAAATCGAGGAAGAGAAGCAAATCGAGTCGACGGAGGATACCCATCAGTCAATTGCCGGACCTGCCGCTAACGTTACACCTGGACCGGTTATTGCTGTAGAGGGATCAGGACCTCCCGGACCTCCAGTGGAAACAACTGTTGCTCCGCCTCCGCCACCACCACCTCCACCACCACCACCACCACCACCACCAGTGGTTGAGGAAGAGAAGGTTGATGAGAACCAAATCTTCGAGGTCGTTGAGGTGCAGCCTGAATTCCCAGGCGGTATGGACGCACTTATGCAGTATCTGCAAAAGAATATCCGCTATCCGTCGAGGGCACAGGAAAACAACATTCAAGGACGTGCAGTGCTTAAGTTCGTCGTAGGAAAAGACGGATCTGTATCTGGCGTTACTGTTGTGAAATCTCTTGACCCTGACTGCGACAAGGAGGCAGTAAGAGTGATATCCAGCATGCCGAAATGGAAGCCGGGTAAACAGTCAGGAAAACCTGTTAACTGTTATTTCACCTGCCCTGTGATGTTTAAATTGCAATAAGATTACTTTGAAAATAAGAAAGGTCGCATAATTTTTATTGTGCGACCTTTTTTCAGTTTTCAGTTTTTATTCCGATTTCTCCGAATAATCTGATTTTTCAAGATAATCTGAGAGTTCCTTTTGCATATTTTATTTCCAAATGAAATTTCAACTTCCTGTTTTCATGGAAAAAAAACTGTGAAATAATTCTTAATTAAAAAAAATTACTAATACTGATGTTTTCACAACCTGAAATTACACAAATCATCAACGACGCACTTCAGCGGATTCAGACAAACCAGCATGTTGATCGTCTATATGAACCCGTCAGATATGCCATAGCAAATGGTGGAAAGCGTATTCGCCCGTTGCTTATGATTATGGCATATAATCTCTTTAGAGACGATATCCTCAGAATCATAGATAATGCCATTGCCATGGAAGTTTATCACAACTTCACTCTCCTGCACGATGATGTGATGGATAAGGCCGTGATGAGAAGAGGTAAACCATGTGTACATGTGAAGTGGAACGAGAATGCAGCAATTCTGTCAGGTGATACAATGCTAGCCCTTTCCTATAGGCTCATGACCGAAAACCGTGCTTTTTTTAACTGTGATGCAGACCCTGCTGCACTTTATGATGCTATGCAGCAGGCGGTTAATACTTTTAATGAGGCAACAATCGGAGTTTGCGAAGGGCAGCATCTTGATATGGATTTTGAAACCATGGACGATGTGTCGGAGAAGCAGTATATGGATATGATAAGACTTAAGACATCACTGCTTTTGTCATGCTCGCTAAAAATCGGTGCCCAGCTCGCACTTGCCCAACCCAGACAGGCGGATTTGCTTTACACATTTGGGGAAAAAATCGGACTGGCATTCCAGCTTCAGGATGATTTACTTGATGTTTATGGCGACCCGAAAGTGTTTGGAAAAAACATCGGAGGTGACATCGTGGCAAATAAAAAAACGTTTATGTTGATAAAAACTTTGGAAATGGCAAGCGATAAACACCGCCAAGAACTGAAGAAATGGATTGCCATGACAGATTTCGCCAATGAAGATAAAATCAAAGCGGTTACACATTTATATAATGTATCTGGAACACGGCAGGTTTGTGAACAGAAAATCAACGAACTTTTTGCTGAAGGCATGGAGGCGCTTGACCAACTCAATGTCACAGACGATAAAAAAAATCCTTTCCGGCAGTTTGCTCTCAAACTCATGAACCGTCAGTCATGATGTTGTCCTTGGTTTTTACTAAATATGAAGATGATTCATGAATACCAGTAAGCTAAATGCCAATATGTAAGATGATTAACTATTGAAACAACTTAATAATTCGTAAATGTCAAATGGCATAATCGTAACCGTTTATGATTGACACCCATTCACATATCGACGCTGAAGAGTTCGACAACGACCGAGAAGATGTTATAAACCGTGCCAAAAATGCTGGTGTGGAGAAAATTCTTATCCCAAATGTGAACCCAAATTCGCTGCCTGTTGTTGAGAAAATATGCGGTGATAATCACGGTTTCCTCTATCCTATGATTGGGCTTCATCCAGAAGATGCCAACCCAAAAGATATGGACATCGATGCTTTTATGGACTATATGGAAAGTCGCCTTCAGACCACACATCCCTTTGTGGCGATAGGCGAGGTGGGACTCGACTATTATTGGGATGCAACCTACAGACATCTTCAGATGGAAGTGTTTGAGACACAGGTGAAATGGGCGGTGAAATACAACCTTCCACTGATGATCCACTCACGAGAGGCACATGACGACCTCATTAGAATTCTAGGCAACCACTATTGCGATAATCTCAAGGGGGTCTTCCACTGCTTCACGGGTGATCACAGACAGGCTCAGGAAGTTCTCGAGTTTAATAATTTTATGCTCGGTATTGGTGGTGTGGTCACATTTAAGAAAGCGACACTCCCACAGGTACTTGCGGATTGTGTGCCCTTGTCGCGAATCGTACTTGAGACAGATGCCCCTTACCTTGCACCAGTTCCATACCGAGGGAAACGCAATGAACCCTCCTTCCTGCCTTCAGTTATTAACAAGCTGGCGGAGGTTTACAGATGCAATGCCGCTACAGTTGAGACTTCCACAACCAGAAATGCTAATCTTGTCTTCACCAATATCAGCAACTGATTTTTTTAATATATTTGTATGTATAGATAATCTGTAGCGTGTCTTGTTCCTGATATCTTTAATTAAGATACTAAAAACTATTATTATAATCTGACTACCCCTTTTTTCGCCTTTTTTTTATAAAAAATGGTTTTTTTTAATAAAAAATGCAACTTTAACACCATCTTATTAAAAACATAAAGAAAAATTTATTATTTTTGTTGAAGATTTTGCGGTTATGTCAAAAAAATGTTGTAACTTGCAAAAAATTTGAACGAATAATACTTGGAGAGATGCTCGAGTGGCTGAAGAGGCACGCCTGGAAAGCGTGTAACCGTCCAAAGCGGTTCGCGGGTTCGAATCCCGCTTTCTCCGCATAATTGTATGGCATGAAATACATAATTCTAATTAATGTAAGTAAAATTAAATAATTATTAATCTTAAAATTTTAACCAAAAAATGAAAAAAGTATTTGCAATTATTGCATTGATGGGAGTTTTTACTCTTGGAATGACACAGTCAGCTTATGCTCAGGATGAGGCTGAGGCTGCTGCTGAGAATGTGGAAGCTGCTGCTGGTGACGACCAGGCTGCTCCTGAAGCTACCGCTGAGCCAGCTGCCGGTGAGGAAGCACCTGCAGAGGCTGTTGAAGGTGAAGAGGCTGCTACCGACTCTGCTGCTGTAGATGAAGAAGCACCTGCTGAGGAAGAAGCTGCACCTGTTGCTGAGGAAGAGCCTCAAGGTACAAGCGGTTTCTACAAGACTATCAAGAGATACTTCATCGAGGGTTCTGCCGGCTTCATGGCACTCCCTGCTCTCGCTCTTGTGTTCGGTCTTGCATTCTGCATTGAGCGTATCGTTTATCTTACACTTGCAGATGTGAACACAAAGAAAATGAAAGAGGACATCGAGGATGCTCTTGTTAACAAGGGTGACGTGGAAGCAGCTAAGGAAATTGCACGCAACACTCGTGGGCCTATCGCTTCGCTCTACTATCAGGGACTGATGAGGGCAGACGAAGGCGCTGAGTCTATCGACAAGGCTGTTGTGGCTTATGGCGCTGTTCAGTCGTCTAACCTCGAGAAGGGCTGCTCCTGGATCACACTCTTCATCGCAATGGCACCGTCTCTCGGATTCTTGGGAACTGTGATCGGTATGGTGCAGGCGTTCGATGATATCCAGAAGGCTGGTGACATCTCCCCGACAGTCGTTGCAGGTGGTATGAAGGTGGCCCTTTTGACAACCATCCTTGGTATCGTGGTTGCGCTTTTGCTCCAGTTGCTCTACAACTACATCCTCTCAAAGATCGAGGGTATCACTGCCGACATGGAGAATGCTTCTATTGACCTCCTCGACACAACTTACAAGTACAACGTTAAGAAAGCTCGCAAGTAATCTGAAAGCTCGTGTTTCTTAAAGCGTATTTATTAACCCTTAATAAAAAGGAGAACATTAAATGGATATTGAAAAAATTAGTAAATATTTGCTTTACGGGCTCTTCGGAGTGTCAGCGTTGATTTTCATCTGTTTCTTTATATTCGGATTCGGAAATGAATATGAAGCTGACCCTACTAAGAATAATCCGGCTCTCACCGATGTGGTGATTGTATGGTCGCTTATTCTGGCCGTGGTGGCATTCGTCGGCATGATTGTCGCTTACATCATGTATATCAGGCAACACGGAGTGGAGAAATCCCTCTTCTACACTTGGGGACTTCCTATCGTTACGCTCATTATCGGTGCCGTTATCGGCTTCGCTAACCGTCATGACACACTCCTCATCAACGGACATCAGTGGAATACTCCAGAGGATTCACCGGAACCGTTTAAGCACGCTGGAGAAATCGTTATCTCCGATGCTTCTATCATTTCTGTAATCATTCTCTCTGTTATCGCCATCGCGGCTATCATTTGGAGTCTTGTGAAACGTAAATAACAGGAGGTGATATGGGAAAGAAAAGAAAAGTACCTGGATTGAACTCTAGTTCAACGGCCGACATCTCTTTCATCCTCCTCATCTTCTTCCTCATCACAACGTCTATGGACACAGACCAGGGATTGGCTCGTACTCTCCCCAGACCGCCAGAAGACGAAAACCAGCAGAACGAGAAGAAGGTTAAAGAGAGAAATATCCTTAACATCCGTATCAACAAGGACAATTATATCATGATTGCCACTCTTACGGATGAGGAATATTTAAAATCTACAGCCGAAATCACTGAGAAGGCTAAGAAGTTTATTCTCAACACAGAAAACGACCCTAACCTCCCAGAAGTGGTGGAAAAGGATTTCGATTTACTCGGAAGACTCAGGGTTACGCCTGAACACGTGATTTCTGTACAGACAGACCGTGGAACTAGCTATGGTGTCTATTTCCAAGTGCAGGATGCGCTTGTGAAGGCATACAACGAAGTGAGAAACGAGTTGGCCAAGGAGAAATTCGGATGCACTTACGAACAGTGTACCGACAAACAGAAGGCTGCTATCCGAAAGGCACGCCCTATGATGATTTCCGAGGCAGAACCTAAACGTTTTGGTAAAGCATTGTAATTTATGAGCAGATTTAATAAAGACGGCGGCAGAGAAATGCCCGAGATGAATACCTCATCTCTCCCTGACTTGATTTTCTCCATCCTTTTCTTCTTCATGATGGTTACTACCATGCGTGAGGTGACGTTGAAAGTGAAGATTGACAAGCCACAGGGTACTCAGCTTGAGAAACTTGCTCGTAAATCGGCAACATCGTTTATTTACATGGGTAAACCGACCTCCGTTGCTGACGGTACTGGTACCCGTGTGCAGATCAACGACAAGCTGCTTTCCAACGACGAGCACTTCTCAAATATTGTAACGCAGTATATACTCGATGAGCAGGGAAAAATCGGAGACAAGGACAAACCGTTCTTCACTGTCTCACTGAAAGTGGATCATGAGACACCGATGGGTTTTATCACTGACCTTAAGCAGGTGCTCAGAAAAGCTTACGCTCTGAAGATTGTATATTCGGCTAACAAACTGACAGAACACGACGATTAGATTTTCTAATAGCACTCAATACGGAGCACTTCTAAAAAGGTGCTCCGTTTTTGTTAGTCTCTGATTTCTTTTTTATTTTTTGTGTGAAAGAATCCTGAATTATTTATTATTAATTAATTGTGAAACAATATCTCGACCTACTCAACAGAATCCTTAATGAAGGGGTTGAAAAGACCGATCGTACCGGCACTGGGACTATCTCTGTGTTTGGAAATCAGATGCGATTCAGTCTTGAAGATGGTTTTCCCTTGCTCACCACCAAGAAACTGCATCTCAAATCGATTATATATGAGCTGCTGTGGTTCCTCAAAGGTGATACCAACGTAAAATACCTTCAGGAGCATGGAGTCCGCATCTGGAACGAATGGGCCGACCCTGATGGTAGTCTCGGACATATCTATGGCTATCAATGGAGAAGTTGGCCCGACTATAATGGTGGACATATCGACCAAATCCAACAGGTGGTTGATCAAATCAAAAACAACCCCGACTCCCGCCGCATGATAGTGTCAGCCTGGAATGTTGCAGACATCGAAAATATGAATCTCCCGCCTTGCCATATACTTTTCCAGTTCTATGTGGCACAGGGCAAGCTCAGCCTCCTCCTTTATCAGCGCAGTGCCGATTCTTTCCTTGGAGTGCCATTCAACATTGCTTCCTATTCACTCCTTCTTATGATGATGGCACAGGTGACGGGACTAATACCGGGTGACTTTATCTATACCACCGGTGACACTCATCTCTATCTCAACCACCTTGAACAGGCACGTCTCCAGATAACTCGTACCCCCCGTAAGCTTCCTGTCATGCTTATTAACCCGGACGTGAAAAGTATTTTCGATTTCGACTACAACGACTTTCAGCTCCAGGACTACAATCCCTACGATCACATCAAAGCCACTGTTTCTGTCTAGGAATTGATCGTCTAAATTATAAACATAATTAAACAACTAAAAACTAAAGTCAAAAACTTAAAAATGATTTCCATTATCGTCGCTATCGACCGGAACAACGCCATAGGCATCGGCAACAAGCTCATTTATTGGCTTCCCGACGACCTCCGTCGTTTTAAGCAACTCACTACAGGCAATACCATCATCATGGGGCGTAAGACTTTCGAATCGCTCCCTAAAGGTGCGTTGCCAAACCGTCGTAACATTGTCCTCTCACGTAATAAAAACATCTCCTTCCTTGGAGCTGACGTGTTTTCCTCTTTGAAGGATGCGCTTGACGACTGCCGACATAAGGCTGAGGAGGGCTGCGACGATGCCAAGGAAATCTTTATCATCGGCGGCGCATCCGTTTATCGTCAGGCTTTGCCTTTTGCCGACCGTCTCTGTGTCACTGAAATCGACGCAACAACTGACAATGCAGACACCTTTTTCCCCGATTTCGATCGTTCCGAATGGACGGAGACTTTCCGCGAATCCCATCACGCCGACGAACGTCATCCTCATTCTTTCGCTTTCGTAAATTTGGAAAGGCGAATTTGATTTCTGACCTTTTTTGTGGTTGATTGATTATCATGTACTACGAGGGTGTGTCAGTTTTTTTGACACACCCTCATTGTATTCTTTGCGTTATATTAGAACTTGTTAATAGAAAATCAGTGTCAGCAGGTATGCGATGGTGGTCGATACTGCCACACAGATGAGGCCCGGCATCATGAACGAGTGGTTTAGCAGGTATTTGCCAATGACGGTAGTACCTGATCGGTCGAAGTTCACTGTGGCAATGTCCGAGGGATAGTTCGGGATGAAGAAATATCCATAGACAGAGGGTAGCACACCGAGCAGCACCGGACCGGGGATGCCCAGCTTATAAGCGAGCGGCAACATGGCTACCACTACTGCTCCCTGAGAGTTGATGAGCACAGAAACCAGGAAGAACACCAGCGAGATGCTCCACGGATATTGAGCCACAATGCCTTCCAGTCCCTCTTGCATCTCTTTCATATAGTTGGAGAAATAGGTGTCGGCAAGCCACGCGATACCGTATATTGCCACGACTGCCACCATGCCTGATTGCCATACCGGTCCGGCAACAGCTTTCTTTGGGGATGCCTTACAGAAGATAATCATCAGTGCGGCGGCGGCTATCATCACGATTTGTATCACCAGATTCATTGCCAGCGGCTTGTCGAAATGTTCTGTCAGCCCGTTGACCTCGATTTTCGCTTTTACCAGTTGGTCAGCGGTGATGCTGACATCGGGGGATACGGCCAATGGTGCAGCGTCTTTTACTGCGCGAAGTGTGTCGTGGTGAGGAAGTAGGCTTTCTACAGCAGCGAACATCACGATGACGGCAAGTGCTCCTAAGAAGATATAGACGGCCAGTTTTGCCGATTTCGGAATATCCTTGTCGAGTGTTGTGGCAGATGAACCGTAGATATAGGCTTTCTGCTCAGGATTTTGAAGCTTTGCCTGGAATTCAGGGTCTTTGTCCAAGTCCTTGCCACGGTTGTAACTTGCAAGAGCGGCAGCCATAAGTCCGCACAAACAGGCTGGAATCGTAATCATCAGCACCTGCGGAATCGTCACATCGAAACCGTTGGCACCGGAGATGCTCACGAACGCCACAACTGCTGCGGCGATAGGGGAGCATGTGATACCCACCTGACTCGCCACACTCGCCACGGCACAAGGACGCTCAGGACGGATGCCCTTCTTCAGTGAAATGTCGCATATAATCGGCATCAGTGTATAGACCACATGTCCTGTGCCTACCAGCACTGTCAGGAAGAAAGTGCAGAGGGGGGCGAGAAATGTGATACGTCCAGGATGTTTTCGTAGCAGTTTTTCGGCCAGTTGTATCAGCCAGTCCATTCCGCCTGATGCTTGCATGATACCAGCGCAGGTCACCGCTGCGATGATGATGTAAATCACATCAGTGGGAGGGGAACCCGGTTTCAGACCGAATCCGAATACCAGGATGGCAAGTCCAATGCCAGAGATGGCACCAAGGGCAAGGCTGCCATAGCGTGAACCAACCCAGAGTGCGCCAAGCACAATGAACAGTTGGATAATCATTAGGAATGTAGCCATGTTTTTTTACGGTTATGAGGTTATGCGGTTGTACGGATATATGGTTATTAGGTTATATGGTTATTTTTCGTCTTCTTGTCTTACAGGTTCAGATACTTCTTCGCTAAATCAAGAAGGAACTCCGCGGTGCCTTCTATTCCTAAAAGCGACGAGTTGATGCACACGTCGTAGGAGCGGCTGTCGCCCCAGTTGTTCTCGCTGTAGAAGTTGTGGTAGTCAGAGCGCACAGCGTCTGTCTGCTCAATCAGGTCTTTTGCCGTTTCCGATGAGATGTCGTTGCGGTCCATCAGGAATTTCACGCGTTGATCGTAGTCTGCACGGATGAAGATACTCAGGTGACGCGGGTGGTCACGCAGAATGTACTCTGAACAACGGCCCACGATGATGCAGTCCTCATTCTCCGCTTTTTCGCGGATGATGTCCGACTGGAACTTAAACAGCGACTCCTGACTCATACTGTTGCGGTAGAAGTTGCCGTAAGAGGCGAAAGGAGACGACAGCGTGCGCATCAGATAGGAGAATGTGCCTTTATGGGGCACTTCATCTACTTTCTTGAACACTTTTGGAGAGATACCGCTCTCCTCGGCTGCCATCTGAATCAGACTGCGGTCGTAAATTGGAATATTCAGATGTTTTGCCATCAGCTCACCGATGGCTTTGCCGCCACTGCCGATTTCACGGCCAATGGTGATGACGTATTTTGATTTCTCTTCCATAATGAATGTGAATTAGATGTTCTTGGTTGTTAATTATGTATTCCTTATTATAGATTAATAATTATCAGTTAAGAGTTTTGACTGCCTTCAGGCCGCCTTTACGGTAGAACCGCCAGAGCATGTAAGCTGAAAATAGTACGGAGATGACATCCGATACTGTAATACTCAGCCACACACCTTTAGTTCCCCAGATACTCGGGAATGTCAGCAGGAAAGGAATTAGGAATATCAGCTGCCGTGTAAGCGACAGGAAGATGCTGGTTTTCGCCATTCCTATGCTCTGGAAGAAATGTCCTACGACGATGGCGAATCCGATAAGTGGTGCGGCTAACTGTATGATCCGCATTCCCTCCACAGACAAATCTGTCAGACGTTCATCGGATGTGAACAGCCGTATTGGAAGGGTAGGGAAGAACTCGCATACCACAAACGATACAACCATCACCACTGTGGCATAGCCGATGCAGTCACGCAGCACTTTGGTCACGCGGGGATATAGCTGGGCACCGTAATTGTAGCCGGCTATCGGTTGCATACCTTGACAGATGCCCATTACAATCATTAGAAACAGGAACGTGATGCCGTTGATGATGCCGTAGGCTGCAATGGCGATATCCCCTCCATGGGTGGAGAGTCCTTTATTTATTAGTATCACCACCATGCAGGCGCAAAGCTGCATACAGAAAGGAGACAGCCCTATTTTCAGGATGTTCTTCACAATGCGGCTGCGCAAACCATATATCCCGCGGTGCAGATGAATCAGGTCGTTTTTGTTGCTCATTACCGACCACACGTATGCCAGAGCGAACATCTGAGAGATGATGGTGGCGATGGCTGCTCCGCGGATGCCCATTTCGAACGTGAAAATAAACAAAGGGTCGAGTACCGAGTTTATGATTACCGTGCCGATTGTGGCGTACATGGCTATTTGGGGATGACCGGTAGAACGAAGTGTGGCATTCAGGCCTAAGTAAAGATGTGTGATCACGTTACCAAGCAGAATCACGAACATATACTCACGGGCATAACCCACCGTCTGCTCGCTCGCTCCGAAGAAATAAAGCAGCTTGTCGATGAATACAATTCCGAAAACGGCTAAAAGCAGTCCTACGATAATGTTCAGTGTCACAACGTTACCGAGAGTCCGCTCTGCAGCCTTGTTGTCTTTCTGCCCCAATTTTACAGACATATAGGTGCTTCCTCCAACGCCCACCATCGCACCGAAAGCGGCACTCAGGTTCATGATAGGAAATGTCACTGCAAGCCCTGACAAAGCCAAGGCACCCTCTGCCGTGTTCGTGCCGATATGTCCGATGAATATGCGGTCCACGATATTGTAGAGTGAGGATGCGGTCATGGCAACAACAGCCGGCAGCGCATATTGCATCAGCAGCTTGCCGACATCTTTCGTGCCAAGCTCTTTCGTGCGGTCTATTGTCTGCCTTTCAGACATAGTCAGTTTTTAAAATATTTCTTAATTATGAATATTTAATTATTACTTAAGCTCGCTCCATTTCGGGGGAGTTACGTTCAGCAGGTGCTTCACGAAGAAGTCGTAACGTTTGTGTTCACCGTAGGTCTCTCCCATCGTGTGATGGGCACCAGGGATAACCACCAGCTCAAAGTCCTTGCCTGCTTTCTCCAAGGCGTTCACCACCTGCATGGTCGATGACGGATCCACATTATCGTCTAATTCGCCCACAAGCAGCATAAGGGGGCGTTCCAGTTTCGAAGCGTTCTCCACGTTAGATGCCGCACGGTAGCTGTCGTCAATCGGATAGCTCATCCACTGCTCGTTCCACCATATCTTGTCCATGCGGTTGTCGTGGCATCCGCAGGCTGCGTAGGCTGCCTTGTAGAAGTCTCCATGGAACAGAACGGCTGCGAGTGCCTCCTGGCCACCCGCGGAGCAGCCGTATATTCCCACGCGGTCAACATCCATATAAGGGTATTTCTCGCAAGCCGCCTTAATCCATGCGATGCGGTCTGGGAATCCGGAGTCTTGCAGGTTTTTGTAGCAAACCTCTTCAAACTCGCGGCTTCGGAACGATGTGGACATGCCGTCGAGTTGAACCACGATAAAGCCAAGCTCAGAGAGGTCTGCAAGATTATAGAGCCATGGTGTGAACGACTTCGGAACATATTGGTCACCAGGACCAGAGTAGATATATTCAATGACTGGATACTTCTTTGTGGGGTCGAAGTTCGTCGGACGCCGTATCAGTCCCCACATGTCCGTTTTGCCGTCACGTCCTTTTGCCACGAACACCTCCGGACGGTCCCAGCCGTTCTGTTCCAGACTGCTGATGTCGGCACGCTCCAGCTCTTTCAGCACTTTGCCGTCAGAAGCACGTCGCAGCACGGTCACCGGCGGATTCAATATTGTGGAGTAAGTGTCTATCAGATATTTATGATCCTCGGTATAACGGACACTGTGGTTACCTTCCTCAGGATTCAGACAAACGAATCCCTTCCCGTCGATGCCGATGCGGTAGTGATGAATCAGATAAGGGTCTTCCTCTGTGGCGTTTGTGCCAGCGAACTGGCCGTTCTTACGGCTGTCCGACTCACGCAGCCCTGTGTGACCGTTTGCGGAAAAGTATATCAGCCCTTTCTTCTCATCGATATGGTCGATGGACCGAACATAGAAATCACCCTTCGTAATCTGACGTATCAGCTCGCCTTTCTCTTTGTCGTAGAGGTAGATGTGGTTGTAGTTATCGCGCTCGCTGGTCCAGATGATATACTTGCCGTTTTCAAAGTCGTGGCGGTACTGACGGTTGTAATTCACGTACTTGTCGTTTTTCTCTTCGATGAGGACACGTACGTCGCCCGTCACTGCGTCCAGTTCCAACACTCGGAAAGTGTGATGACCTCGCTCGTTGAACTCAAATGTTAGATGGCGGTTGTCTTTCTCCCATACGGGGGCATCTACGCGGTACTGGCTTGCAAACAGCTTTGTGTCGGGTTCTGTCACACGCCCTGTTGCCACTTCCACCACCACGGGTACCCGGTAGTTCAGAGAGTCTCCAGGTTTGGCATATTCCTGCTTGTGGAGCTTGGGCTGAAGCTGGTCGCGGGGTGATGACTCCACATAATAGACATAACGTTTCGGGGCTGGCTTAATTCTGACTGTAGCATAATATTTCCCGTCCTCAGAGAACTTTCCCCATGATGAATAGTAATAGGTGCTGTCACCATTCGTTGTCAGTGCATGCCCTACACTGTCGTTTGGCAGCGACCGTACCCACAGGTTGTTGTCTTTGTGGAAAATCTCTATATCTCCTTTCGGACTACGCTGACGTCCGTCTTTTTCGTCGGGCACCTCCATCCAGTGGCGCTGACGTCCCCAGGGACGATGCATGGGTTCGCCCTCTTTCAATGTCTGAGTTTCCAGGTCATAATTCCAGCGTCTGCCTTCAAACTCAAACATCATCCGGTCGTGTTCTGCTTTATCATCACCGCCAGCTGGTATCATACGCGTATTCTCGCCAGCTGGTATCACACGCACGTTGTTCAGGTTCATACGGTTGGCATAAACCTGCTTGCCGGTTTTATCGGATAACTGGCTCCTTAGTTGCTCCTTGTCGAACAGAGGGGACACTGTCTCCTTGTCGCAATCCACCACCTTGTAAGCTAAGCCGCCACCGCTGCTCTCGCTGTACCAGAAACGGTGGGTCTTGCCGATTGCTTGGGCTTTCACGTCGCCGTGAAGCATCTTGTTGGAGTATTTTCCGCGGATGCTCCAGGCGCGCTTATAATCCTCAACGGTTCCTTGGCTGTAGGCAGACAGATAACCGGCTGCCAGCAGCATCAACATATATGTTCTCAGTTTGTTCATAAATATAAATGGTTATTTGCTGTCTTTGGCTTTTGGTGAAGCACCCGTTGTTCCCTCCACTTTAGGTTGTCCTTTGGTTTCTTTGAAGGTAACGTTCTCTGCTTCGCCCATAGCTACGTCGAGAAACTCATGTGCGCTGATTTTCACAGGCTCAACCATAAATTCTGGCACGTTATAAGATTTTAGCTGATAGCGGTAGTAGTCGGGGTCTTCCTGCGGCAGTTCAAATGGCTTGTGAGCCTTGCCGTTTTTGTCGAAATAGGCAATGTAGAGGCGGCTGTAGTTGCCGTCGTCGCGGCGGGTGGCAAACAGGATCCAGCGTCCGTTGCTCGACCATGAATGATAGCTCTCTGCCTCCAGGCTGTTCACTTCGTCGAGCGGTCTGCTCTCCATTGTCTGCAGGTCGGTCAGGTAGAGGTCGGCATCAGGATGCCAAATATGGAAGCAGCCGAAATTGCCAAGTCCGTAGAGCAGATAGCGTCCGTCGGGGCTTATTCTCGGAATCGTAGCGCTCTTGCTGCTGTCGGCGGCGTTGAACACCAACTCACGTTCGCCGAATGTCTTGTTTTTCGGGTCAAACGCCTTGCGGTAGATGTTGTAGCGGATTTCTTTGTATTTGTCGATAATCTGCGACTGATGACGCTGCGTCTTGGGATCAAGCTTGCCGCCGCTGCCATACACATCCACAGATTTCGACTCGCCAACTTTCGCCGTGTCGTTAAACTCAAAGTGGGCAGAGCAATAGTAGAGTGTTTTGCCATCGGGAGCCCACCATGGGAACACCTCAAACTCAGTGGAGTCGTTGGCGATGATGCTCACTGCGTTCTGCTCGATATCGTAGAGAATCAGGTCGCTTGCCGCATCTTGAACCTCGATTTTTGCACGGTCTTTTGTGTGGAACGACTGTCCTGTGTTGTTTGTTGAATAGGCTATCAGTGGAAGGGTGGGGTGCCACGACGGATAGACACCTGCGCTGATGGTCTGCTCAGTCTTCAAATTGATTTTCTTTGCATTGCCCTTATACACGAGCATTGTGCCGCCGTGGGCCTGACGCATGTGGAACTGCATGTTGTCGGTTTTGTAGTTCTGATACGAGTGGCAGTTGATGCACTGGCCCTCTGCCTCCGTGGAGATGAGCATGTTGTTGTAAATCTCACGCTCATCGAAATTGGTCAGGTTACGCTCGCAGATGCGCAGCTCTTCGTATGCCACATACGACGGGTTAATCAGACGGTAGGAGATGTAAGGGTCGATTTCCTCTTCTGCCACGCTGATGGTGAACGCCTTGAAGGCCCGCCATGAACCGGCATCCTTCGCAAACACCTCAACTTTGATGTCCTTGCCCTTACTTGCCGACATCATGGATTGCCATTCATCCTCTGGTATCTGCACCTTGATACCGTCACCGTAGGTTTCCTGATTGCCGGCACCGTCGGTCAGTCGTGCCACCACCTCGTCGCAGCGGTCGAGCACCTTGAAATTCAGTGGAGCGATATTTGATGGAACCACCACATCTGTGTAATCAGGGAATATTTTCGGCTGTGAATTCATTTCCTTTGCATTTTCCGGCACCTCCGGGTGTTTGTTCTTACAGGATGTCATCACCAGCCCCATGGTTATCACACCAATATATAATATAATTAGCTTCTTCATGATTCGATAAATCTTAATTCTTTAAATACTTTAATCAAAAATCCCTTTAGTAGGTGTGTACACCGCGTGAGAAATAATAGAACCACCAGAACGTGTCGCCAAACTGGTCAAAGCATTCTTGGCCGACTTTCTGGGTCAGCGCATCGTCTTTATATTGTCTGCTGTATTGCTGAAGCAGGCGGGTGGTCACATTTTTGAAGCTCGCATAGCGGTTCACAATCAGATTCTTGTCGAACGGCATGTGGCTGATATCAACTTTATGCTCTAAGTCGCCATACAGATATGCTGCCTCCTGATAATGAATCGGCATAGGCTCTTTCTCATGCAGGTCGGCATATTTGAAGAACCGTGGCCAGAACAGGCTGATGTCTTTCTGTATCAATGAGAATGCCAGGGTAGCTTCCTGAAATTTGGGGTTGCTGTTCATCATGTGGCTGAAATAATTAATCAGATACATCTCAACCAGTCCCTGGTCGCCGTCAAGCACATTGTGGAATGCGTTGAACATCGGCTGAACACATTTATACTCCTCGCTGCTTTCATAAAGCTTGCGGTCATGTAGCATCGCTAGGCGCTTGTCTGCCCAGTCCTTATGGAAAGTGGTGCTGCGCAGGATGTCAATATATTTTGCTGCAACCTTGTCCTCGCCGGTCATCATCGCACTGCGTATAAGATTTTTCAGGATGTCAACGCTGAATTCGTATTCAACACCATTCTCAATACACCAGCGGATGGAGAAGTTAGTCTTTCCGTAAAGGAAGTAATAGAGCGGTCCGCAGGTGGTGCATAGGTTCACGCGGAGCGAGTCACGCTCACGGTCACCGAGTATCTCGTTCGGATCCATGTCCTTGAATTTCTCATCGTCCTTGATTTTTTTCTCAGGGTCTTTCACGTAAGTATAGACCTTCGGGCGTACTGTGCGGTTGTCGTATTTGAACATGTTGTAGCCGATGGAACCGAGGTGGAGCAGGGCAAGGTTCTGTCCCATGATCATCTCACGTGTGTGAGGTCCCACTGATTCTTTGCTGCTTTCGAGTGCGTCCTGCCATTCACACTCTCCAAGCTGGCGGTACATCTTCAGCTCGGTTTGGAAGTTCTTGTCGTCGAAGTTGTGCCAGGAAACAAGCAGGAAATAGCCGGCAAGCAGCACCACCGAGGCTATGCTTGTGAATAAGGGCAACTTAACGAAATTCCAAACGGTATTCTTTTTTTCTTTAACCTTATTGAATAATCTAAATGGAATGATATAAAATAATGGGATACAAGCCAGCACAATGAAAAGCATATTTTTTGCGCTCTCAGTGTATTTGTCGTTTAAGAACTGAGGAAATAGGGCGAAATAGGCATCCTCGGGGCGGATGATCATGTAGTGCTGAACATAGATTTTCGGCACTATAATGATGGCAGCCACAGCCACAACTACTGCGGCATAACGGCTGAAGTCTTTTGCGTTCCAACCAGCTTCGTCAGTGGGCTCCGTCAGCTGCTGTAAGGCAAGATAGCCGGCACCGCAAAGGCTCCAGAAACCGATAATCGGATAAAGACCGACCACATAAACTGCAATCAGCGCTGCCCTCACATATCCTTTATACAGCCGGCAGATATACATGCCAATCAGCATGATAAGAATAGCAACCGTGTAGGTGAACCAATAGCCCGGCATCTTGATATAGTACATCCAGTAACCCAGATAGATTTCAGAGCAGAGCAGAAGTACAACAGGGGCAAGTGCCACTACGCTCCAACGGCTGTTGATGCGGAACACCTTCAGCGTCAGCATGTAAATCAGCCCCCAAAGGGCAATGAGGATAAGGCTTCCAGCCCAGGGATAATAGAAATACTGGGTGAGATAGCATCCTAACCACTGGCTGAAACCGCCTACCGCTCTCATGCGGTCATCGAAATACTCCTGATTGTTCTGCCATATCGAGTGTTCCTGACAGCCATACAGGTATTCTTTGTTCAAAACAGCGAGAAAGATGAATGCCACCAATGCAAAAAGCAGGAAATAAATCCATGGCAGAAGCTTGACTGCCCACGGACCGAATGAAAAGCCTTTTTTCTCTTTCTGCTGCTGGGACTTTGAGGTGCTGCGGCTCACGTGCTGTGGCTTTGCCTTGCCTTTCCCAGGCTTCTGGTTGTTGAATTTCTTGTTACGGAAATTCTCTTTTGTGTTCGACATTGTATTCCTTTTTTGTATCGTCAATTATTTAAAAGTTCAAATTATTCAATATATAAAAAACGGATGATAAAGTGTAATAATCAATCTTCTCGTTAAATTCTATCTTTAGTTCCACGACCATGCATCCACATTGCTGCCTTTTTCTACCTGGTTCTCCAGGTTGTCGTTCAGGTTGCAGAAGAAGTCTATGCCTGTGAAAGCCTCCAGTTCGTCTATAGACATAACGTGTTGTTTCATCTGCGACATGGCGGGGTAGCTGGCGGCATAACTGCCGTGCTGCTCAAGCAGGAAGCCAATCGACTGGTACGTGCCCGACTTCGTCTCTGCCAGAATAGCCATGAAATAATACTTCGGTATCGCCACCTTTACAGTGTTTCCTTTCTTGTTCTGTGTCTCAAAATAGCCTTTGCCGCTGAAGCGCTGTCCTTCTTTGATGGTGCCGCCTTTGCATACATACAGCTTTTTGAAAGCAGACGATTTGCTCCAGTTGCGGATTAGAAGTTCAAGCTCTGCCCAGTAGTAGCTGTTGAAGTTGTAGAGCTGAGGCGACATGTTGCTCATATAGAATGTCTGTTGGTTGGCTTGGGTTGAGAACAGCCGGTCAGCAGAGGCACAGAGGTGACCGCGAGTGTAGCCGCTGCCACTATAAGAGGTGGGCAATAACTGACAGGCTGAAGGAAGACTCAAGTCCTCACTCCAGGCATCACTACGGCTGCCGCTGCCCACTTTCGTCGTGTCATCGAATGTGAATGCCACCCATCGGCTGTGACACCATGCCGAGTCATACTCAAAACAGTAGTTCATCACTGTTTTTGTGGCTATGTCTTTCATCTTAGCCCAATGCGACACGAAATAGATACCGGTGCCCGTGCGAACATGGGGTACTTCCAGACGCATCACATCGCTGTTTTTACTTTTTAATGCTAAATTGCTGTTTATGTTTGACTTGTCTGTCGGTGCGGATTTGCCGCCGTTGTCGTCCCCGTCATCACTACACGACGTAATCATGCCCGGCAACATAATGCCGAGCATGATTAATACTATGAAATATGATATTTTCCTCATTGTTCTCTTTTGCACTTTGTAACATTAAATTTTACATCGTACATTCTTAATTCTTTAAATCTCAACGTCTTTTTGCTGATGCTTCGCCAATCACGATGTCAGCCCATTTGGCATAAGTGGGGCTCTTAATTCCACACACGCCGAAATACTTCTCAATTGAGCCTTTGATAACCACTTGCTGATGCAACAGACCTTGCTGGGCATACAATTCAAGCTCTGTACGCCAGTTACCGTCTGCAGGAAGCTGAACAGGGATGCATTTCAGGTAGTCGGTCTCGTCAGGACTGTCGGCTATCACTATTTCTTTCTCTCCAGCTTTCTCTGGATAACCGAATGTGGTGGTGGTTGCATTCATGGCATTTCCGTTCACATAGCCAACCACATATCCAGTCACGTAAGCTGTAACAGCTGTTCCGCCTGCTTTTTCATAAATCTGCTGGGCATCAGCTACTGTGTAAGGATTATCTTGTGTGCCATTACCTTGCAAATTATTCTGAATAGTGTCGCCCGGTGTCACATTACCGCCACCATTCCCGGTATCACCGTTCAGTGAGTAGAGGTAAGCCTCATATTGCACGGTCTCAGGTGTGCTGCCACGGAAGTTGGTGAGCTTGCCATAGAAGATTACCTCGTCTCCAACCTTAGGAAGTGTGCCCTGGGTGTATTTCTCATTGCCGAAATAGAGGGCACGGTAGATTTGGAATTGGTCGGTCTTTGTTCCATCGTCGGAGATATAGCAGTGGATGTTTCCAAATTTTGCATTCTCATAATCGTAGTTCTGGTTGATGCTCACGATTTTTCCCTTCACATAGACTGGATTTGTTTGGGCATCAGCATCAAGTGCTGCACATATCTGATTGGCGGCTACGCAGTTGTAAGGGTTCTGTAACGTACCGTCACCCGTTGCCTCGCCTGAAGGCTGAGTGTTCCCTCCTTCAACCACCTTACCATTCAGTGAGTATAGGTATGCCTCTTTCTGAACGGACTCAAGGGTTGTTCCGTAGTTGTTCACGAATTTGGTTACCTTACCGCAGATAATCACATCGTCTCCATCTTTCAGTTTGTCACCATTGCCGTCGTATTCC
>JAEEGF010148545.1_pt1 | contig 29323 bp, 24 predicted proteins | sample 9134171 | NCBI WGS metagenome assembly JAEEGF01 (sample SAMN16246542, study PRJNA631951) | gut metagenome | biome: gut microbiome; feature: rumen; material: AP-attached | host: Bos | place: Iran: Karaj | collected 2018-10 | reverse complement strand
GGTAGAGCATGCGGCTGTTAACCGCAGTGTCGTTGGTTCGAGTCCAACAGGGGGAGCCAGAAAGCCTCGTTTGTAAAACAGACGGGGCTTGTTTTTTGCTATTGAATTCCTGTCGATCCGGGGCTATAATATAAAGACTTATCGTAAAGGAAATCGTTCAATGATCACACTGCTTTCAAAGATATTCATAAAAAACCGTAAGGCATATCATGATCCTGCCGTTCGCCGCTCATACGGCGTGCTTTGCGGCGGATTCGGGATATTCCTCAACATATTGCTTTTTGCGGCTAAATTCATAGCGGGTACGATCGCATCGTCCGTTTCCGTCGTGGCGGACGCCTTTAACAACCTGTCCGATGCAGGCAGCTCGATCGTATCTTTGATCGGATTCAAGCTCTCCGGCCAAAAGCCCGATCCGGAGCATCCCTACGGGCATGGCAGACTCGAATACATCTCCGGGCTTATCATTGCGATGATCATTATCCTTATGGGATTCGAGCTAATGCTTTCCTCGGTCAAAAAGATCATCACGCCCGAAGCTGTGGAGTTCTCATGGCTGAGCATAGGCATACTTATCGCCTCGATACTTGTAAAGGCGTACATGTTCTTCTATAACCGCAGTATCGCCAAAAAGATCGATTCCGTTACAATGAAGGCCACCGCGCAGGATTCGCTGACGGACTGCATCGCGACGTTTGCCGCCCTTGCGGCGATAATCGCCGGCAGGATATGGAACGTGAAGATCGACGGCTGGTGCGGAGCGCTCGTATCGCTGTTCGTGTTGTATTCCGGTTTCAGCGCGGCGAAGGATACTATCAGCCCGCTCCTCGGTCAGCCGCCCGAAAAGGAGCTTGTGGACGATATAGAGAGCACCGTCATGGCTCATGATCAGATACTCGGTATACACGATCTAATGGTGCATGATTACGGTCCCGGCCGTATGATGATGAGCCTGCATGCGGAGGTTCCGTCGGACGGAAGCGTGCTTGAGCTTCACGACCTTATCGATAACATCGAACGCGAATTAAAGGAAAAATTCCATTGTGAAGCCGTTGTGCACATGGATCCGATCGAGACGCACGATCAGAAGACGGACGAGCTCAAGAGGACGGCGGGGGAGATACTTTACAGCATCGATCCCGAGATCAAGATGCACGATTTTCGCATAGTGACGGGCCCCACGCACACGAACGTGATATTCGACGTGGTCGTTCCGTTCAAATACAAACTCAGCGACGCGGAGCTTAAGAAGCAGCTTTCCGAAGGCATAAGCGAACGCTGCGGCGAGAATTATTACGCTGTCATAAATATCGACAAGGCATACGTGTGAGCAATATGAAGTACAGGGTAAAGCTGACTATCGAACGTTCAAACTGCAGATCGGGCCTGCACAAAGCGGGCGAAACTTTCATCGTGGACGAGGTATGCCCGCCCATCTGCCACGAGCTTTGGAACAATATCTATCCTATGGTCTATGTTCTGTTGAACGGCGGCGAGTTAGACTCTGGCGACAGCCGGGCGCTTAGCTTTACCGCCTCCTGCCCTGACGGCGGCAGGGTCACCGTGCACGGCGAAAGGGAGGAAGAAAACGGGCTCCTTTCGTTTGGGAAAGGAGGAAGCAAATGATAAACAAGGGCTGGGGCCTGTTCAGACTTGGATTGAAACGAAGAAGGAAGGAAGTCTTAAGGATGCGCCTTATGATGTGCATCGCGGTTTTCTTCCTCACTTATATTTTCCTGTTCCAGGATAATATGAACGGCTACCAGATGGCGCTGAATTACAGCGCTTTCGGACGCTGGTTGGCATGCTCGGAGAGCAGAAAACTCGGCACGGATCCCTATTTGACGGAGAACGGCGCGATCAGCCGCGGCAGTCTCGTCTACAGCCTTTGGCCTCGAGAGCAGGAATTCAAGAACGACGGTCTGTTGAAGGATAAGGACGTCTGGTATATCAACGATGATGAGCACTCCGAACCCGAAGAGGAGCTTATAATCACCAAATCCGATGGTTCCCGCTACACGAACTGCTATATCGGCACGTTTTCGCCCGGTATGGCGGAGCATAATAACATAGAGATTCGCGAAGGCCGGCTTCCGGAAAACGACGGAGAGATCGCGATGGAGCTGTCCCTCCTCGACGTGCTCGGGCAGGGGTATGAGCTGGGAAACGAGATCAGCTTCTACGTTTCCAGGTTCGACGATTACCTGATGCTCCAACAGCTTGTCAGCGAATACTTCGCCAATTACGGCAAGCCGGATAGTGAGACCGACGAAGAAGACGACTACGGTGTTCATTACGATTACGACGTGACCGAGATCCCCGCCCGCAACGAGCTTTATCTCGTCAAATTCACGCTTGTCGGGACTCTGCAGCGTTATACGACCCGTTGGGATACGGGCATGAGCGGGGGAGAGAGCGGCTATCTTCCCGGCGCGATAATAACTCAAAGCGATTTCGACAGGCTTGAGATGAGCAAGCGCGTATATCGCTTCTTCGATCTGAGACCCGAATACGTTTCGCAGGACGTGTGGCGCTTCGCCGGCGAGCGCATGGACGCGATAGAGAGCGCCGAGGAGTATTCGGACGTCAGTTTCTCTCTTAACCGCAACGCCTATAACAACCCGCTTTGGGGCAACCCGACGATGTACAGGAGCATAACCATACTCCTTATCGTCATAAGCACCTGCATAATCGCGTATCTGATGGTGAACTACCTCGGCAAACGGCGCTCGTTCTTCTTAAGGATGCGCGAGATCGGCGCGTCGACGGGCGACGTATGGAAGATGGCGGCGTACGAATGCGTCGGGAGTGTTCTTCCCGCCGCCGCGGTGACTTTCGTTTGCTCGTACGCACTGAGCGTGATCGTCGTGCTCATCGCCGCGAAGCTCACCGGCGTCGGCTTCTTCTACGTGTTCTCGTTCAAGACCATGCTGACCGTAATCTTGGCCGCTTTGCTGACGCTCGGCGTTTCGCTCCTCGCTGCGCTCGTCATATTCAGCGGGCGGTCTCTTGGCGCAAAGAGCAAAACGCTCAGCCGATCCGCGGTCAAACGCCTGAAAAAGCACTCGGAAAGAAAGCGCGCCGGGAAGAAGGTTGGCTCGAAGCCCTACCGATGGCTGCTTGAAACGCTGAAACGCGACAGGATCGCGCATAAATTGAAAAACCGCCTTCTTTCGGCGATAAGCGTGATCGTCTGCGCGATAGTCATATTGTGCACCGTGAAGACCTATCAGCCGACGGTCGCGTATTTTAAGCTTGAGAAGGAACGCAGTGACTTTTACGGCGAGACGAAGTCGGGCATACGCTACATAGACGTAAGGGTGCCCATCGAGGAATTCTGGGACGGGCATAAGATCGTCGACAGTTTCCGCTATGCATGGTCGCGAGAGGGCTTCTCGAGCAGCCGCCTATTCGCACGAGGGATCGTAGAGGCCGTCAGCACCATGGTCGGCGTGAACTCCGTCGACTGGCGCTGCGATGATTTTACGCATTTTATCACCTTTGAAGGCAGGGACGACGATCCGTTCTTCCAAACGTATCTCAATACTTATCTTGTCAACAATCAACCCCTGCGCGGTGAATATGAGCTGGATCTTTCGCATAACTTCTCGGATAAGTTCATCAAGGCGATGGAACGCGATCTCTACGGGATCCTGACCAAGATGGATTCGGAGAAATACTGGCGCAGATACGAGAAGTTCCTCGATCCCACCGTTGCCGATCGAGAGGCGTTCCTTAACGGCGAGCAGGTGATCGCCGTTGTCGATACCGAGATGACGAGGGCGATCCAGTCGCGCGATCTTAACGACGTCGATAACAGGATGATCGAGACTCGCCGTGAAAAGCTGCTCGTGCCCGAAAAGGGAACGTTCGGCGGAGCTTGGTACGGCTATGAGCCGAGCTTTGCCCCGGGGGATGAACTGACCGTCCAATGCAGGAACGGGGAGGAAGTCAAGGCCGTCGTCGCGGGTATTGTTCCGCTTTCAAGCTCCGGCTTCGGGACCGATAATGAACGCTTCCTTACGTTGCTCGGCGCCGACGCGTTTATGCAGCGCATCTGCAGCGCCGACAAGAATCGATGGAATTACAACTCGTTCGATGCGGATCTCGACGTCGTATTCGCAACCGAAAGAATGGTGAACGACCTTGCCAATATCTGCGCCCAGTATGGCGTGGTTTATGAAAACTATATCCTTACAAAGTCGGAGTATAGCGCTGAAATGATACGCGCGGCGGTCGTTTACGGATTCTTCGGCGTCATACTTGCGGTGCTGTTCTTCTTTGTAACTCTGTGTATTTCTAAGGATGAGGAAACAAGGCTCGGGGATAAATACCGCATGCTCAGCTGTTTCGGTATGACCGTTGACAGGATGAAAAAAGAAAAGCGCGTCGACGCTCTTTGTAGGACGCTGCCGATACTGTGCGCTTTCCCGGTTTACCTTGTTATGAGATTCGTTTCGGAATTCAAATACAATATCGGGCTGTTTAAGGGATCGGTCTCCGTATTCAAGGCGCTGTGGTCGTTTATGATTGGCGCTGAACCGATACTCGCGCTGATAGTTTTGGGCGCGTTCGCACTGCTTTACTGGCTTGTTATCTCAAGAATGGATAAGGAATGGAGAAAAACGGTATGAACGGGAAATACGTGATGGAGGCGAAGGGCGTCAGCCGCACCTATAAGGGAGAGGTGCCCGTCCACGCGCTGAAGGAGACCGACCTTGCTTTCGAGGAGGGCGAGTTCGTCGCCATAATAGGCAGATCCGGCTCCGGTAAATCGACACTGCTTCGCATACTCGCTACGCTCGACCGAAGCGATACGGGCGAGCTTTATATCGACGGTAAGGGAGTATCGGGCCTTAAGGACGCGGAGCTTGCCAAAATAAGACGCAGGCGCATAGGCTTCGTTTATCAAAGCTATAATCTGTTCCCCGAATACACGGCGTATGAGAACGTGATATTCCCGATCCATCTTGACGGAGAGAGCGAGGATCCCGCCGCGATAGACGAGCTGCTTGAAAAGCTCGGCATTGCGCACTGCCGAAATAAATTCCCGCATGAGATGTCCGGAGGCGAACAGCAGCGCGTTTCGATAGCGCGTGCGCTCGCGACCTCGCCGGCCGTGATACTCGCAGACGAGCCTACGGGCAATCTCGACGCGGAGAACTCACGGATCGTCGCGGAGCTTCTGAAATACTGCTCGAGGGAATATCGCCAGACGATCGTTATGGTCACACACGATCAGGGCATGGCAAACTATGCCGACCGCATAATACATATCTCGGACGGCGTGGTTTCGGAATAAGGACATAATAAATACAAGCGGTGCAGGTTTTCCTGCACCGCTTGTTTGATACCGGGAATATTACTCTTCTTCTTCCTCGTCCTTCTTGGCGCTCTCGATGATCTTCTGAGCGACGTTGGCGGGAACGTCCTCGTAACGGACGAACTCACTGCGGAAGGAACCGCGGCCCTGAGTCATGGAACGAAGGTCGGTCGCATACTTGAACATCTCGGAAAGAGGAGCCTCCGCGATGACCTCGGTCAGACCGTCGGCAAGAGGATTGGAGCCGATAAGACGGCCGCGGCGGCGGCTGATATCGCCCATGATATCGCCCATGTAATCCATGGGTACCTGGATCTCATAGCGGTAGATCGGCTCGATAAGAACGGGGCTTGCCTTGGCGCAGGCTGCCTTATAGGAAAGACGCGCAGCGGACTTGAAGGCAACTTCCTTGGAATCGACGGGATGGTACTTGCCATCGTACAGGGTGGCCTTAACGCCGATCATGGGATAGCCGGCAAGGACGCCCTTCTTCATGGCCTCGACGAGACCCTTCTCAACGGCGGGGATGAACTGGTTGGGAACAACGCCGCCTACGATAGCGTCGACGAACTCGAAATCGCCCTCGGCGAGCGGCTCGAACTTGATCTGTACAACACCGAACTGACCTGCGCCGCCGGACTGCTTCTTATGTTTACCTTCGGCGGAAGCGGTGGAGCGAATGGTCTCACGGTAGGGGATACGCGGATCGGAGAGAGCCGCTTCTACCTTGAACTTGTTCTTGAGCTTTGCGCAGATAACGTCGATATGCATCTCACCAAGACCGCATACGAGGACGTCGCCGGTCTCGGCGTTACGCTCGATGCGCATGGTGGGATCTTCTTCGGTAAGACGGTTGAGACCCGCAAAGACCTTATCCTCTTCACCGGACTTCTTTGCGGTAACCGCAAGGCTGATGCAGGGGAGGGGGAAATCGATGGGAGCGAACTTGACAGGCTCGGAAGCATCGGTAAGGGTGTCGCCGGTGCAGGTGAACTGGAGCTTCGCCATGGCGCCGATATCGCCCTCGACGATCGCGTCGACGGGGATCGTCTTGTTGCCGCGCATCATGAAGACGTTACCGCTCTTTTCCGTTTTATCCTGGTTGGGATTGTAGGGAGTAACGGCGGCGGAGATGGAGCCGGAGTAAACCTTGAAGATGGAGATCTTGCCGACGAAGGGGTCGGCGACGGTCTTGATGACCTGCGCGGCAAGCTTGCCGCCCATCTTGACGTCAACGGGCTCGCCGGTCTTCGCGTTTACAGCGGGACGGGCCTTGCACATGTTGGCGGTGGGCATGAGCTTGACGATGTTGTTCATAAGAGTGGTGACGCCGATGTTGGGCGCGGCGCAGCAGCAGCAGACAGGAGTCAGCATGCCGGAAAGAACGCCGATATTGATGCCCTTGACGAGCTCGTCGTGGGTAAGATCCATATTCTCGAAATAGATCTCCATGAGCTCTTCGTCGCACTCGGCGGCGGCTTCAACGAGGGACTCGCGAAGCTCTTCCGCATGACCGGCGAGAGAGTCGGGAACGGGGATCTCCTTCTCGTTCTTGCCGTCAAACTTATTGGCGGTCATGTTGACGAGATCGACATAGCCGACGAAAGCGCCTTTTTCGACGATGGGGAGCTGAATGGGAGCGACGGAAACGCCGAACTTCTCCTTAAGGGCCTCGAGAGCCTTATCGAAATTCGCGTTTTCCTTATCCATCTGGTTGATGACGATCATGCGGGGCATATCGGCCTTCTTGCACATGGTCATAGCCTTTTCGGTGCCGACGACGGGACCGGAGACTGCGCTTGCAAGAATGATAGCGGAATCGGCAAGAGCCATCGCCTCATAGACCTCGCCGTAGAAATCGAAGAAGCCGGGGGCGTCGATCAGGTTGATCTTGGAATCATTCCACTCAAAGGGAGCAAGCGCGGTGCTGATGGAGATATGACGCTTGGTTTCCTCGGCGTCATAGTCGGTGGTGGTGGAGCCATCCTCGACCTTGCCCATACGGTCAAGAAGACCGGCGTTATACAGCATAGCCTCGGTCAAAGTGGTCTTTCCTTCGCCGCCGTGTCCAAGTACACAGACGTTGCGAATGCTGTCAGCTTGATAGTTCTTCATAATTCGGTATGTTCCCCCTAACGGTTAATATAATCAATTTATGCGTATAAACACGCCAAATAGCATAATATCATAATTTGCTTTCGATGTAAACCGATTTTTTCAAAAAAAGTTGGCAAAACCGGATATATTTTTTGAACACGGAACTTTGATAATACTTCGTTCGTTATATCTAACGGCAGACAGATTTTTAATAAATCTATTCCCAAACAGCCGTTATTATGGTATAATAATACAATAATGGTCAACGGAGGTCCGAAATGGAACTTAAATACAAACGCGTACTCCTTAAAATGAGCGGCGAAGTCCTCGGCAGCGATAAAGCGCCGGTCGATACCGCCAAGGTAGCTCAAGCTGCAAGGCATATCAAGTCCCTTTATGATGCAGGCGTGCAGGTCGGCGTCGTATGCGGCGGCGGCAACATCATGCGCGGACGCGATTCCGGCAGTATGGACAGGAACCGCGCCGACGCGATCGGTATGCTCGCAACGGCGATCAACGCCATGAGTCTCGAGCAGGGGCTTATCGACGCCGGCGTTCCCGTGCGCGTGCTCTCCGCTGTTGATATAGAGCTCTTTATGGATACCTATTCCGCAAGGCTCGCAAATTCCTCGCTCGATAACGGTGAGGTCGTCGTTTTCGCCTGCGGCTCAGGGCTGCCGTTCTTCTCGACCGATACCGCGGCGGCGCTGCGAGCTGCGCAGATACATGCGGACGCGCTGCTCCTTGCGAAAAACATCGACGGTGTATATTCTGCGGATCCCAAAAAGGACCCGACCGCGGTCAAATTCGATACGCTATCGTATGACGAGGTGGTTGCGAAACAGCTCCGTGCAACGGATCTTACCGCTATCACGCTCTGCCGCGACACAGGCATGAAGATAGTGGTCTTCTCAATGGAGGATGATTCCGCTTTCGTCCGCGCTTGCGCAGGTGAAAACGTGGGTACGGTCATAAGCTGAAAAATGCGCCTGCCATACAATATTTATATTGACAACAGGTTTTGTTTCTAATAAAATAATCCGGTAAACAATACATAAGGAGGTATTTGAAATGAGCGAAGTAATCGATATTGCACAGGATAAAATGAATAAAACCATAGCCGTATTAAAGCGTGATCTCGGAGGTCTGCGCGCAGGGCGCGCCAATCCCCAGCTTCTTGAGAGGATCCTCGTCGATTATTACGGAGCGCAGACTCCCATCAACCAGATGGGCAACATCTCTTCTCCGGAGCCCAGGCTGCTGGTAATCAACCTTTGGGATCCCAAAATGATCCCCGCGGTCGAGAAGGCGATCCAGAAGTCCGATCTGGGCATCAATCCCACGAATGACGGCAAGCTTATCCGTCTCGTATTCCCCGAGCTTACCGAGGAGCGCCGCAAGGAGCTTTGCAAGACCATCAAAAAGAAGGGCGAGGAATCCAAGGTCGCCATTAGGTCCATTCGCCGCGACGCCAACGAGTCCTTGAAGAAGCTCAAAAAGGACAGCGAGATCACTGAAGACGATCAGAAGAATCTCGAAGAGGAAGCTCAGAAGATCACGGACAACGCCATCAAAGAGATCGACCGTATCACTTCCGAAAAAGAGAAGGAGATCATGGAGTTTTGACAGACGTCCGGGGTTTAGAGCTCGGCTTGGCTGAAAGCATGCTCCGGGCTGAGGGCTATAACGTCGTGTCCCTTGAGGTACGCTCTAAAAAGGGCGTGCCCGAGGGCAGCGATAAAAGAGTGATCAGGGTACGCATTGATGAACCGGAGAAAACCGTTTATCTTGCGTACTCCGTTTTTAAGACAGCGGTTTGAGGTTTCGCTATGCAGGTTTACGAACGCTATACCGATAAAGAGCTCAAGGATATGGGGCTTTACGGCGTCATACCGGCTCACGTCGGCATTATAATGGACGGTAACGGCAGGTGGGCGAAGAAGAGGCTTATGCCGCGCTCCTTCGGGCACAGGGCGGGAATGGAAGCGCTTCACGATATAGTCAGGGAGGCGCATCGCCTCGGAATAAAGGCGCTTACAGTTTACGCTTTTTCCACGGAGAACTGGCAGAGACCCGCGCAGGAGGTCAACGCCCTCTTTTCGCTCCTTACCGAGTATTTCGAGAAAGAGATCGACGAGCTCGATCTTAACGGAGTTAAAATAATCGCCCTCGGCGATCTTGAGCCTTTCCCCGATAAGGTCAAGGCTTGTATGGTGAACGCAATCGAAAGGACGAAGGAGAACTCCGGGCTCAATTTCTGTATTGCGATCAATTACGGTTCCCGAGCGGAGATATTAAGAAGCGTCAAACGCATAGTTGATTCCGGCGTCGGAGCCGACGAAGTAGACGAAAAGCTGATCTCCGACAATCTCTATACCGCCGGGCTTCCCGAGCTTGACCTCGTTATCAGGACGGCGGGGGAGCAGCGGCTCTCGAATTTCCTGCTTTGGCAGGCGGCATACGCGGAATTCGTATTCACCCCGGTCTGCTGGCCGGATTTCGATATCAATGAATTCAGGAAGTGCCTTTCCGAATTCATGAAACGCACGAGGCGTTTCGGGAAAGTAGTAGAATGACAGATATGCCGGCGAACGAATAAGGCAGTTTGCCTTTGCCGGAAAAGGAGCTTGTGTATGAAGGATCTTGGGATCAGGATTGTAGTCGCGATCGCGCTCCTTGCTTTGCTTGGCGCGATCGTATGGTTCGGAGGATGGGTGCAGGTCGGCGCGCTGACCGTGCTCTCCTCTATCGCCGTATTCGAAATGGGGCGTATGTTCAAGAAAAAGGAGATACATATTTGTTATCCCCCTCTTTTCATTATTGCGCTCGGTCAGTATGCGCTTTTGTATAAGCTCCCCAAATATCTGCCCGCCCTTTACGCATTCTGCTTTATCTGGGTGCTTGCGGACAGGATACTCTGTTCCAAACGCAGTTCGGAGGATACTGTCGCTACGCTGTTTACAGTCATCTATCCGCTTGCGCTTTTCCTTTGCTTCGGCTTCTTCGGGTATGACAGCAAGGACGTTTCGCGCGTTGCGCTGCTTATGGTTTTTGCAAGCCCCTGCATGGCGGATAATAACGCGTACATTTTCGGGAGCCTTCTCGGGAAGCATAAGCTCTGCCCCAAGATCAGCCCGAACAAGACCGTTGAAGGCTTTATCGCCGGCATCATCGGCGGTCCTCTCGGCGGTGTGATAGTGTATTTCCTTCAGAAGATCTGGGGACCGGAAGTTCAGGTCCATTGGGCTTGGCTCGTCGGCATAGGCTTTGCGGGCGGCTTTATAGGTCAGCTCGGCGATCTGTTCGCTTCCACTTTCAAGCGTTGGTCGGGCATAAAGGATTTCGGCAAGATATTCTCAAAGCACGGCGGCGTTATGGACAGGCTCGACAGCGCGCTTGCATTCGCGCCGTTCGTTGCCGCGGTATTCTACTATCTGATCCGCAAATAATCGATTATGAAAAACATTGCCGTATTCGGGTCGACCGGTTCAATAGGAAAGCAGACTTTATCCGTATGCAGGTCGCATAAGGAACTGTTTTCCGTTTACTCGATCGTTTTCGGCAGCAGCGCAGAGCTCGGCGCCGAGCAGATCGTTGAATTCGATCCCAAGATAGTCGGCGTTTTTGATGAAAAAGCAGCGGCTCAAATCAGAAGGCTGTTCCCGAACAAGCACGTCGTATCCGGCCCCGAAGTCTGGGATATCGCCGCATATGATGAAATCGATACGGTCGTTAACGGCGTATCGGGTTTCGACGGCACTTTCCCGCTCCTTAAGGCGCTTGAAGCGGGAAAGACGGTCGCTCTCGCCAATAAGGAGAGCGTCGTCTGCGCCGGCGGACTCGTCAGAGACGCCATCAAGCGCGGCGGCGGAAGGATACTCCCCGTCGACAGCGAGCAGAGCGCGATATTCCAATGCCTTGCTTCCGGCAGGAGAGAGGACGTCAAGAGCCTTATACTCACAGCTTCCGGCGGCGCGTTCAGGGATCTTTCCGCAGAAGAATTGAAAAACGTCACTCCCGAAATGGCAATGAAGCATCCGACCTGGAGTATGGGACGAAAAATCACCATCGATTCGGCTACACTGTTCAACAAGGGGCTAGAGGTGATGGAGGCTGCGTTCTTGTTCGACGCGGGAGCAGACGATATAAGGGTGCTCGTTCATCCGCAGTCCGTCGTTCATTCGATGGTCGAATTCAAGGATAATTCCGTCATAGCTCAGCTGAGCGTGCCCGACATGCGGCTCGCGATACAGTACGCCATGACATATCCTGAAAGGCTCGCTTGTCCCGCTGAAGAACTCGATCTGGCGTCGCTTTCCGGGCTCACGTTCAAAGAGCCGGATAACGAGAGATTCCCCGCGATAGGCATGGCTTACGAGGCGCTCAGGGCGGGCGGCGCGTTTCCGACCGCGTATAATTCCGGAAACGAGGAAGCCGTTAAAGCTTTTATCAACAGACGTATAGGGTTTAACGGGATAGCGGACTGCGTAAGATACGTAATGGATAATATGTGCGGAGCTTGTATAACGGATACCGCTTCGCTGCTTGACTGCGACGCGGAGGCGAGACGCCTTGCGGCGGAGTATTTGAACAAGAGGTAAATAATGGGTTTTTTGTATTTTTTGACAGCGCTCCTCGTGCTCGCGCTGATGATAACGATCCATGAGCTCGGGCATTATACGGCCGGGCGTCTGCTTGGCTTTAAGATAATCGATTTCTCGGTAGGATTCGGTCCCGCGATAATCAAGCACAAGAGCAAAAAGACCGATATCACTTACGCGCTTCGCGCTATTCCCTTAGGCGGTGCCTGCCGTTTTTACGGCGAGGAGGACGAAGCTGATTTTGACGGCGGCGAAAAAGCCGTTCCGTTCAATGCCGAAAAGCCGTGGAAGAGGCTTATCGTCATATTCGCGGGTCCCTTCATGAACTTCGTGCTCGCTTTCGTGGTGGCGTTTATTATGATGCTCGGATTCGGCGAGCAGAAGGCGGTCGCCTATGAAACAGGCGACGACGCGATAGTTATTCAAAAGGTAGTCAGCTCCAGTCCCGCTGAAAAGGGCGGCATACTCCCGCGCGACATAATACTTGCCGTAGACGGGACCGATATCACCGGCGAGCCGCATGATTATGACGACAAGACAGATCTTGTCTCCAAAAAGATCGCCGAAGCTTCAAGGGACGGCGTGGTCGTCACGGTCCTTCGCGGAAAAGAAACGCTCGATATCGAGGTGAAGGATATTTACGACGCCGAGAGCGGCGGCAATAAGCTCGGCATTGTAATGGGCTACGGGACTTACTTCGCGCCTTACGGCTTCTTCCGTTCGTTCAAGGAGGCGGGCGCGTTCCTTGTTAACATAGTCAAGGTCACGTTCCAGGCCCTCGCAAACGGGTTCAAGAAAGGCTTTAAGGAAGGCGACGTTTCCGGAATAGTGGGCACGGTCGCAATAACCATGAAGATGGCGTCCATGGGCTTTTACTACGTATTGTTCATCATTGTGCTGATCTCCATGAGCCTGGGACTTATGAACCTGCTGCCGATCCTGCCGCTTGACGGAGGAAGACTGCTGTTCGATTTTATAGAGCTTATTTTCAAGAAGCCCGTCCCCAGGAAAGTGCAGAACGTACTCAGCATGATAGGACTTGCGCTGCTGCTTCTGCTTATGGTCTACGCGACGGTGGGCGATATAAAAGGGATAGTCCACGGATTATATAAATAAGGGTGTATCATGGAACCGATCAAATTCAAAATCAGAGATACCGAGATAGGCGGAGGCGCGCGCGTCACCGTCCAGTCTATGACGAATACCGATACTGCGGACGCGCAGGCGACGGTCGAGCAGATATTGAAGCTTGAGAATGCCGGCTGCGAAATAGTCAGGTTTTCGGTTTATAATGAGGACTGCGCCTCGGCGATCCCCTATATAAGGTCGCATACTAATATTCCGCTCGTCGCCGATATCCACTTCGATCACAGGCTCGCCATCGCCGCGATAGAGAACGGCGTTGACAAGGTCAGGATCAATCCCGGCAACATCGGTTCCGAGCAGAAGGTAAGGGAGCTTGTAGCCGCGGCAAAGGATCACGGCATACCCATCAGGATCGGCGTGAACGGCGGTTCGCTCGAGAAGGACATGCTCCAAAAATACGGCGTTACCGCAAAAGGTATGGTCGAGAGCGCGCTTTCGCACGTTGCGATACTCGAAAAATGCGGTTTTGAGAATATCGTTATTTCAATGAAGGCTTCCACCGTAGCAAAAACGGTCGAGGCAAACCGGCTTGCCCGTGAACTGACACATTATCCGCTGCACCTCGGCGTGACGGAGGCGGGGATGGGTGACGCCGCCGTGGTCAAATCAGCCATCGGAATTGGCTCGCTCCTGCTTGACGGGATAGGCGATACGATACGCGTTTCGCTTACGGGCGACCCCGTAAGGGAGGTTTACGCCGCGAAGCGCATACTTACGGCGGTCGGGCTTCGATCCGAAGGAGTCGAGATCGTAAGCTGCCCCACCTGCGGCAGGACGAGGGTCGACCTGCCCTCTATCGTAAAAAAGGTATCGGACGCCATGCCCGAGACCGATAAGTCCCTTCGCATCGCGGTCATGGGCTGTGCTGTAAACGGTCCCGGCGAGGCAAGGGAAGCGGACCTCGGCATCGCATTCGGAAGCAAAAACGCCGTCGTTTTCAGAAAAGGAGAGCAGCTCTATGCGGACAAGCTGCCCGGAGTAATAGACAGATTCATTGCGGACGTGCTGAAGGAGCTTGAATGAGCGGTAAAGAATACATCAAAATGGGCGACCAGCTAAGAAAGAAGGCCGCCTTTAATATCGAAAAAGCGATGAGGAATTCGTCCTTGGGCGGCTTCGATATCGAGCTTTCTGCTGCGCGAATGCTCCTTCCGGAGGAAACGGAAGCGGTCAGACGGCTTATTTACGATAAGCTGATGACCGAAAACGTGAGGTTGAAATTCGATTTTTCAAATGCCGTTAAGGAGCTTTCCCAAAAGTCCGAAAGCGATATCGCAGGCTTTTTCGTCGATTCATGGAGCCAGCTTTTTCCCGAGATCTATCCGGTATTGGCTAATTCGACGGTCAAAGCAGAAACCGACGGAAATGGCGGTATTTCCTTTTCCATCCATGCCGACCCCGCCATTATAAAGGCTATTGGTCAGGATTGTATTTCCGCCTTCAAACTCAAAGCGTCTGAGCTTTGGAACTGGCATTTTTCGGTCGAACTCATACCCGATGACGCCGCAGGCGAGCTGAAGGTCGTTGATATAACCCCGTTCCTCGGAAACAAGGAATCGGAGCTTCCCGAGAGGCGTGAAGCCGAGCCGTCGGGGAACACATCCAAACCGAAAGGCGAGCGTCATAAACAGCATATCCCGCAGGCGGACGTAGTTTTCGGAAGGGAGATCGCAAAGCGCGATATCACCCCGATGAGCGAATTCGGCGAAACGACCGGCAATGCCGTCGCAATGGGCTCGATCATCAATTACGAGATTACCGAGACCAAGGATAAATCGAGGACTATCTTCAAACTCGATTTTTCCGATAAGACAAACACGATCACCGCGAAATTCTTCCCGGACGGCGACAAGGCGGCGGGAATAGAAGAGAAGCTTAAGCAGATCATTAAAAACGGAGATCTTATCATCGTTCGCGGAAGCTATAAATTCGACAGTTATTCGCGCGATTACGTACTTCTTGCAAACGATATCAACCGCGCCGACGCGCCCCCAAAGCGGACCGACTTCGCTCCCGAGGGGGAGAAAAGGGTCGAGCTGCATCTTCATACGCAATCCTCCACGATGGACGCTCTCACCAAAGTCGCAGACGTTATCTCGACGGCTTACAGCTGGGGACACAGGGCGATAGCGATCACAGATCACGGCGTCGTGCACTCTCTTCCCGAGGCTATGAAGACGTACAAGGGACTTAAAAAGAAGGCCGAGGAAGCGGGAAAGCCCTTCGACTTTAAGGTCATTTTCGGCTGTGAGGGCTATCTTGTGAGCGATTCATCCATTCACGGGGATGACGAACGCCCTTATACTGCCGTTGATTGCTATATGACTTCTTCAGCGGCAGGCACCACGATCTATGCGATCGCGGCTTATAAATTCGACCGCGAGGGTAATGAGCTCGGCTCGTTTTATACGCTCGTCAATTCGGGCGGCAATCTTCCCCCGCGCGCGGCGGAACGCTGCGGAGCAAAGGACGACGAATACGCTTCCGCGCCCGATCCCGTATCCGCGGTGAACCTGCTTCTCGGTTTTGCCGAGGGTTCCGTTTTCGCGGCTTACAATGAAAACACGCTCAACGCCCTTGCCTCCGTTATGGAGCACGAGAGCGACGTTCCGTACGAATACGTAGATATAAATAAGCTGGATCTCAACGTACATCTTGATATTAAGGATTACAGCATGGAATCCGGCTGCGCGCCCATCCCCGGCAGATATGAAACGATCCCCGACAGGTCTCCCAAAGAAAACGCGGCAAAGATACGCGATCTGCTCGTCGGTATGCTGGAGGAGCTTCACGACAGGCAAGTGAACGAGATCTCGTATTGGGACAGGCGATATCCCGATTTCAAAAAGCTGCAGAGATATCATATTATCCTCCTTGCGGCGTCGCATGAGGGTCTTAAGAACCTTTACAGGCTCGTTTCGTATTCGCATCTGCAGTACTATCATAAGCGCCCCTGTATTCCGAGGAGCCTCCTTAATATGTTAAGGGGCGGCATTCTGCTGGGTTCAGCCTGCGAAGCGGGCGAGCTTTACCGCGCGATAAGCCGCGGTAAGTCCTATGAGGAGCAGAAACGCATTGCCGAATGGTACGATTATCTCGAGATCCAACCGCTTTGCAATAACGAGTTCATGACCGAATCGGACGAGATGAAGTGGACGCTCGACGACCTGAAGGATTATAACCGGCGCGTCGTTGAGCTTGGCGACGAGCTCGGCAAGCTGACGGTCGCTACCTGCGACGTCCATTTCCAGGATCCGGACGACGCTATCTACCGTTCGATACTGCTCCATTCACAGGGCTTCCGCGATTCTTTGAGGATGACGCCTCTGTTCTTCAGAACGACGGAGGAGATGCTCGCCGAATTCGAGTACCTCGGCGAAGAACGCGCACGTGAGGTCGTAATTACCAACCCGAATATTATCGCAGACCGATGCGGCTCGCAGCTCAAGCCCTTCCTTGACGATCAGTTCACCTATTCGCCGGAGCTTCCCAATGCCAAGGAAATACTCCAGGAGATGACTATGAACGAAGCGCACAGACGCTACGGCGATCCGCTTCCGCCGATAGTCCAGGCAAGGCTCGACAAGGAGCTAAAGTCGATCGTCGGCAACGGTTATTCTTCGCTTTACATGGTCGCCGAGAAGCTTGTCAAAAAGTCCCTGAGCGACGGTTACCTTGTAGGCTCCCGCGGATCCGTCGGCTCTTCGTTCGTCGCAACGATGCTCGGAATAACGGAGGTCAATGCGCTTCCGCCGCATTATCTTTGCCCCAACTGCAAGTATTCCGAGTTCATGACCGAAGTCCATTCCCGCTGCGGCATAGACCTTCCCGACAAGGATTGTCCCGTATGCGGAACGAAGCTCAAGAAGGAGGGCTACGATATCCCGTTCGAGGTTTTCCTCGGCTTCAAGGGCGATAAAACGCCCGATATCGATCTGAATTTCTCCGGCGATTATCAGCCCGTCGCGCATCGCTTTACAGAAGAGATGTTCGGCGCGGGTCACGCTTTCAGGGCGGGCACGATTTCCGGCGTGCAGGATAAAACCGTCTACGGCTACGTAAAGCATTACTGCGAGGATAACGGGCTCCATAAGTCTGAGGCGGAGATCAACAGGCTGGTCCAGGGCTGCCTTGGCGTCAAAAAGACCTCCGGTCAGCATCCGGGCGGGATCGTTATAGTTCCGGAGGATTACGAGATATTCGATTTCTGTCCCGTACAGCATCCGGCGGATAAGAACGACGCGGGCTCCGTCACCACGCATTTTGATTTCCATGCGCTCGACGATAAGCTCGTAAAGCTCGACATACTCGGTCATGACGATCCGACGGTGCTTCGTATGCTGAACGATATCACAGGGCTCGATCCGCGGAAGATACCGCTTGACGATCCCGAAACGATGTCGATCTATTCGACCGATAAGGCATTGGGCGTCAGTTTGAAGCCCCTGGGCTGCGACGTCGGCTCGCTTGCAATACCGGAGTTCGGAACGAATTTCGTCCGCGGTATGCTCGTCGATACGAGGCCCACAACCATGGAGGAGCTCGTCAGGATATCCGGTCTATCCCACGGCACGGACGTTTGGAACAACAACGCGCAGGTGCTCGTCGAGAACAAGGTCGCAACGCTGATGGAGGTCATCTGCACGCGCGACGATATAATGAATTATCTTATCTCCATGGGCGGCGATCCCTCGCTTTCGTTCAAAACGATGGAGAGCGTCCGAAAGGGCAGGGGCTTAAAGCCCGAGATGGAGGAGCTGATGCACTCCATCAACGTGCCGGAGTGGTTCATTGACAGCTGTAAAAAGATCAAGTACATGTTCCCGAGGGCTCATGCGGCGGCTTACGTTATGATGAGCTTCCGCGTGGCATATTACAAGGTGCATTATCCGCTTGAATTCTACGCGGTCTATTTTACCGTCAGGGCGGACACGTTCGATATCGAGCTTTGCCGGGGCGGTCTTGACGCGGTAATGAAAAACCTCAAGCTGCTCAAATCCAAGGACAAGCCCGACCAGAAGGAGAAGGACGCGGTAACGATACTCGAGGTCGTCGCGGAGATGAATATGCGCGGGTTCGAGCTGCTCCCCGTCGATATTTACAGATCCCGTGCAAAGGAGTTCGTGATCGAGGACGGCAAACTAAGACCTCCGTTCACTTCCGTCGCGGGACTCGGTGAGAACGTCGCCCTGCTTATAGAGAAAGGCAGGGAGGGGGGAGAGTACTCTTCAAAGGAGGACTTTGCCGCAAGAACAAAGGCGAATACGGGCATCATGGAAAAGCTCGACGCCCTCGGCTGTTTCGAGGGTCTGCCCGATACGGATCAGATAAGCTTCGTATTCTGAATATAAAAAGGCGGTGTCTTTATGCACCGCCTTTTTCATATCGTGTTCAGTTTTCAAACGTTTTCTTTATCAGTTCTATCAATTCGTCTTCTGTAAAGCAGAGCTTCTTCGCCGAATCGGTCAGCGCCTTTATCTGCTCCGATACGGCTTTTTCTTTCAGCTCTCGAAGCTTGTCTGAGTTTACTGCAGCGACGGAACACCCGCTGCCCGCGCGGGTAGAGATAAGCCCGTCGTTTTCAAGCGCGTCCCATGCGCTTCTGACGGTAATAACGCTTATGCCAAGCTCCCGCGCGACCGTGCGTATCGGAGGCAGCGCCGTCCCGGGCGCAAGCTCGCCTGAGACGATCTGCGAAAAGATCTCCTCGTAAAGCTGACGATATACCGGCAAAGAGCCTTCCGGAACTATCGAAAGGCGCATCAGATATCCACTTTGTCGAAATGCCTGCAGGACGCCTTATAGGAAAGGAGCGTCGTTACAGCATAGATAGCTGCGCCCAGAAGGGCCGCGCCAAGCTGCAAACCGAGCTTGTTGGGAGCGGTCGGCCAGCAGTCGATATTGTTCGCGATCCATGCGAAGAAGGGCACGCTGTCCTTCGCGGCGCTTGCGGCGATAAAGAAGCCCTCAAACAGGAGTATGAACGCGAATACGATTATCAGAGAGATAAGGAACGCGCGCCCAATCTTGTTTACGTTTTTGTAGAACAGGGGCAGGAACGTCGCATTGAACAGGGCGTAAACGCAGAAGAAACCGAGGAACATCGCGGGGCAGGCGTCGATCCCGCCGGGATTGGGCGTTTTGATGAGCAAGTGGTGAATGAACATCATAATGACGAACAGCGCGATCATTATCATCTGAAGACATACAACAAAGAGGTATTTTGCCTTTACGATCGTGTTCTTCGATACGGGAAGCATCGCGGTGAACAATACGTCGCTGTTGGCGTTGCTCAGCTGCATTGAATTGAATATCGCGTTGCCGAGAAAGAAAGCGCTTACGAGATACATATACCCCGGTATCAGAAGCATGAAAGCCGCAATAAAATAAAGATAAAGCAGCGGATTCATGCAGAGGCGGAATTCTTTATAAATCAGATTCTTCATCGTTCGTTCTCCTGTTCGATATAGATCATTATTGATTCGAGGTCTGCCGGAGCGATCCTGAAGCCGGCGAATTCAGCCTCGTCTTCCGCCTTTATTAGCCCCACGAAGCCGAACGCGTGAGTTTTGTAACCGATAAGCAGGTGCTTGAATTTGTCAAGCGTTTCGATCTCGCCCGATACGAGTCTGTACTTTGCGCGGAAGCTTTCTATGTCGTCCGTATCGTAGATGCTGCCGTCCTTGATATACGTGATGTAATCGGCGCATTTTTCAAGATCCGAAATGATGTGCGTGGAAAAGAGCACGCTTCGCGTTCCATCCTCTATAAGCGAGCGGAGCACGTCCAAAAGATCGTCCCTCGATATCGGGTCGAGCCCGCTCGTCGGCTCGTCGAGCACGAGCAGCTTCGCGTTATGGGAGAGCGCGAGCGAGAGCGCGTACTTGACGCGCATACCGGCGGAAAGCTCCTTGACACGCTTGTTCTCGTTAAGATCGAATTTCTTAAGATAGCCGCGGTATGCGTCCTCGTCCCATTCCTTGTAAAATCGCTTCATCACGCTCGTGATCGTTTTGAGCTTCGAGCTTGTGTAGCAGTTGAATTCACCGAGTATGAATCCTATGTTCTGCTTGCACTCGTTCTCATGCTCATAAAAGTTCATTCCGTTGAATGTGACCTCTCCGCCGTCTCTTTTGATCAGGTTGAGCATCGCCTTCATAGTAGTGGTCTTGCCTGCTCCGTTCCTGCCGATAAAGCCCATTATGGAGCCTTCTTCAAGGCGGAACGAACAGTTTTTCAGCGAAAAGCTCTCATAGTTTTTGCTCAGAGAGCTTACGTTCAGCAGTTCCATTTCTTCCCTCCGTTATAATTGTGCTTATTGGACAAGCACAATTATAGCACCCGCATGGAGTCCTGTCAACTTAAAATTTGAATAATTGACAGAATCGTGCAGACAATACTATCAGCAATCAATATAAGGAGGAGCCGTATGAAGGCAACAGGGATAGTCAGAAGGATAGACGAACTCGGACGCGTTGTGATACCCAAGGAGATAAGGCGAACGCTGAGGATCAGGGAAGGGGATCCGCTGGAGATATTTGTAGACAGGGAAGGCGGCGTGATACTGAAGAAGTATTCCCCGATCGGCGAACTCGGAGATTTCGCCAAGGAATACGCGGAGTCGATACACCAGTCCGTTGGACATATAGCCGTCATCTGCGACAGGGACGCGGTCATAGCCGTATCGGGCGCGGGGAAAAAGGAACTCCTTGACAGACCGGTGAACGAGGCGGTGGAGCAGCTGCTCGTAAACAGGACGCGGATCAACGCGAGCGCTGAAAGGGGAGAGAAGCTGATTCCCATTACCGCGGACGACGCAAGCCTGTCGTTTACGGCGGAGCTGATCGTGCCCATCATTTCATCGGGAGATGCGATTGGCGCGGTGATACTGCTTTCAAAGGAACAGGGGATCGTGTTCGGTCAGGCGGATATCAAAGTGTGCGAGACCGCGGCGGGGTTCATGGGAAAACAAATGGAGAATTGATATAGACAAAAGCCGGGATGCATCTTGGCTTTTATTCTGTTTGAAACCGTTAGTATTGCAATCCGATCAGCGTCATGGTATAATAAATAATTGTTGAAACATGCGGATATCGCGTGATTTGATAAATTTATTAAAGGATCATTGGTGTTTTATGGAAAAATTTATAATTCTTCCGGACGTTACATGCGATCTTTCTCCTGAGATCCAGCACGATTTTGAGCTTGAGGATTACGTTCGCGCGCATTTCACCATCAACGACGGCAGGGAGCTTACTTCGACTCTCGACTGGAACGAGATACCCATGAAGGAGTTTTATCAGACCGTCGGCGATAAGCGCAAGAAGGTCTCCACTTCACCTGCAAATTCCGAGGAATACTATTCGGTTTTCGAGAAATACATCAAGCAGGGCTATGCCGTTCTCAGCATGTCCCTGAGCACAAAGATCAGCGCAACGTTCAACTTTGCCGAAATGGCGGCAAAAAGGATAATGGAGAATTATCCGGATGCAAAGATCTATTGCTTCGATTCCTTCCGTATGTCCGGCGCATTCGGTCTGCTCGTTATGCACGCGCTTGACCTCAAGAAGCAGGGCAAGAGCTTTGACGAAATAGTTGAGTGGCTTGAAGCCAATAAACGCAAGGTCCATCAGATGGGCCCGATCGACGATCTTATCTTTATCGCGCGGCGCGGCAGGATCACTATGGGCAAGGCGATTCTCGGCAGCTTTGCCGGAGTCAAACCCATGGGCGATTGTAACGCGGAAGGTTATACCACCGTTCTCGGCAAGGCAAAGGGCATCAAAAAGGCGCTTGAAGCTACCGCAAAGTACATCAAGGCGACCATAGTCGATCCGGAGGATCAGTACATCATCATCTCGCATACCGACAGAGCGGAACATGCCGAGAAGCTGAAGGAGCTCATCGCAAATGAGGTCAACGTAAAGAAGATCTACGTAAGCGACGTTTATCCCGGCTGCGGTCCCAATATCGGGCCCGGCATGTGCGCGGCATACTATCTCGGCAACGAGATCAAAGAGGATCTTGCCGCTGAAAAAGAAGCGATGGCGAGCATACTCGGCAAATAAAACTTCGGACGGAGCTATATGACTGATCAGACAACAGGCAGTTTGTTTCGCGATCTTATTGATTACGGCATCAGGAATCTTTCCGTTTACCGTGATCACGTGAACGAACTTAACGTTTTTCCCGTTCCGGACGGAGATACGGGAACGAATATGATCCTCACGCTGGAGAACGGCTTTGCTGCGATGCGGAACAGCGGAGCCGATCTTAAGGAGCTTGCCCGGCTTTTCGGCAGCGCCATCATTTTGGGCGCGAGAGGAAATTCCGGCGTTATCGTTTCGCAGTTTTTCAAGGGCTTTTCCGATTCCGTTTCCGCTTCCGGAAGCCTGGAACCTGGAAGCTTTATTTCGGCGCTGCGAAATGGTGTGGAGTGCTCGTATAAAGCCGTTGCCGATCCCGTTGAGGGGACCATGCTCACCGTTATGCGTGAGGCGACCGATTTTGCTGAGCGCGAATTCAAAAGCAGGGGCTTTGAAAGCATAAAAGAGCTGATCCAGGTTTTTGACAACGCGGCGAGGATCTCGCTTGACAATACGCCGAATCTGCTCCCCGTATTGAAGTCCGCGGGTGTTATTGACAGCGGCGGCGCCGGTTTCTGTTATATTTTCGAGGGCATGTACAAGTATATCAATAATGAAGAGATCTCTGCCCCTGAAAGGACGGAGCAGGAGGTACAGTTCAGCGACTATACCAAATTCGACCGCACGAGCAGCTTCCCGCTCGGCTACTGCACCGAGCTGCTTATCCAGCTTCTCGATGGATTTGAGCCCTATGACGGCGAAAGCTTCCTTGCCGATATCGGCAGGCTCGGCACGTCGATCGTATTATCCTGCCAGGATGAACGGATAAAGCTGCATATACACTCCCTGCATCCCGAGGAAGTGCTTGCATACTGCCACAGGTATGGTGAATTTCTCTCCCTCAAGATCGAGAACATGACAGTTCAGCATACCGAAACACATAAGATCGTCGAGAAGGCGGAGAGCCTCGAGGGCGATAAGGATACCTCTTTCGCCATCGTTGCCGTTGCAAACGACAGGTTCATGCGCGATAAATTCTTCGATATGGGCGTAGACGTCGTTGTAAACGCGGTTTCGGGCTATAATCCTTCTTCCAAAGACTTTATGGACGCATTTAAGGAAGCGGACAGCGATAAGATCTTCGTATTCCCCAACTGCAAGAATTCGTACTACGTCGCGGAGCAGGCAAAGGAGCTTTACGGCGAAGGAAGTATCTATGTGCTCGAAACCAAATCGGTTGCCGAATGCTATGCGGCGCTTGCTATAATGGATTATTCAAGCGACGATACGGATTCGATGGCGGAAGCGTGCAGCGAAGTGATAAAGGGACTGAGTACGGTCACGGTCAACAGGGCAGTAAAGGATGCGTACTTCGGGAACGACGAGATCAAAAAGAACGATTATATAGCGGTTTCTCACGGAAGCCTGATCGCGCTTGGCAGTTCGTTTGCCGAGACCGCAAAGAAAGTGATCGAAAAGGAATTCGAAGAAGAGGATTGGGACGTGATAACCTTCTTCTTCGGCGTCGGTTCGACGGCGGAGGAGCGAGAGGAGATCATAGACTATCTGTCGGAGGAGCACCCGATGACCGACGTCGACGTTATGGAGACCGAGGCAGAGCTCTATGATCTTATTATGTCCTTTGAATGATAATTGAGCGAAACCGGAAATAAATGCTTGATATTTGAAGGCGGAGGCGTAAAGTGCGCTTATGAGTTCGGCGTGCTTAAAACACTTTGGCCGTACGTTATGGACTATGACGCTGCGGCAGGCGCGTCGTTCGGTGCGCTCAACGCCGCGCTGCTTCTCGGGGGCGGGATAGAGAGGATGTCGGAGTTTTGGAGCTCCTTATCCGCAGAAGAGATCTTTGAGGATAAAGAGCTGCAGAGCATCATGGAAAAGATGTACAGGAACGAGAGATTCGTTGATCCTGCTTCGATCCTTTATCTTATGCCGACTGTGAAGGATCCGGTTGCCGCTCACCGCAGTATCTCTCAAAAATATCTTGATTTCGTGATCTCGTGTGTTGACGAAGCCGCGATCAGAAACTGCGGCAGGGTCTTCGGGCTTGTTGCGGTCAAGCTGGATTCTCTTCCCGATCCGGGCGTCAATCCGCTTGCGAAGTTAATGATGACGCTCGGAGTGGCCGGGATCAACAGCCGGCTGCCCGAAGGGATGAGCGCGCTGCAGCACTTGTGCGAGCTTACCGCGGATGAAATACCGAATGGGGAACTTGCCGAATTCGTTGCGGCGAGCGCCTGCTTCCCGGCTTTTACTCCGATAAAGATCGGCGATCATTATTATATCGACGGCGGTGTTTCCGATAACACTCCGATCAAGATGATGGAGGACAGGGGATACTCCGGGTTCCTTTGCATCAGGACGAATACCGGCGCTCCTAAAAAACGTTGGAGCGACGGCGCGAATATCGATTTTATTACTCCTTCGCGAGAGCTTGGGAGCAGCGCTCTGTTCAGCAGGGAGAATATTTCCGAGCTGATCGCTCTCGGAGAATATGACGCGTCAAAATACCTTGAAGAAAAAAAGATGCTTTTCGGCGAAACTCTCTGATCGGTGTTTCCGATCGGAAACGGGGGAAATATGCTGGCTGCTTTCGTCTCAGTAAACCTTAAACAGATATTATTGATCGCCATTATCGCTGTTGCGGCGGGTATCGCGCTTTGGTTCCTGCTCTCTTTGCTTGCGGCTTTCATCGTTTATTCGATAACCCTCCACAGATGGAATAAAAAGAAGTGGACCCGCGATTGCTCGAGCGACGATCCCAGGACTCTGAAGATGTATGCGGAAGGTCTTGAATGGGCTAAACAGCACGAGGATAAAAAGAAAGAGGTCTCCATCAGGAACAACGGGCTCAACCTTTACGGCGAGTATTATGATCTCGGCTACGAAAGGACGGCGGTACTCGTTTCCGGAAGGACGGAGGGCTTGAAATATTCGTATTATTTCGCGAAGCCTTATGCTGAGAGCGGTTTCAACATATTTGTTTTCGATCAGAGGGCGCATGGCTTGAGCGACGGTCACTGCAATACTCTCGGATTCGAGGAGTCGAAGGATCTCGTCAAATGGTGCGAGTATCTCCATGACGAGCTTCATACGAAGCAGATATACCTGCACGGTATCTGTATAGGTTCGGCGTGCTCGCTCTATACGATGCTCAACAAGAACGCGCCGGATTACCTTATCGGCATGACTGCCGACGGCATGTATTCGACCTTTTTCAGGAGCTTTGAGAATCACGCAAAGGAAAAGGTCAAGCACCTTTTCCCGGTCACCGATATGGTCAACTGGTGGATGATGGTATTTACGGGTCATTCCATGAAGAAGGGACCGATCGACTGTATAAGCCGGTATCGCAAGCCGCTCCTTATGCTCCACAGCAAGGAGGATACCTATTCCGTGCCCGAGTACGCGAAGATCCTTTATAACGAGAATCCGAGCGAAACGAAGGAGCTCGTCTGGTTCGATCACGGCGGACATTCGATGCTTCGTATCACCGACAGCAAAAAGTACGACGAAGTAATAAAGGCTTACCTTGCCGAGCATTTTGGCTCTTGACAGACTGCCGGCATACGTTGTAAAATAATTAAGTTAAATACAGGCTGTGAAGCGGAAAGCTTTTGTCGATGGCTTTTTAGAGAGCCGCCGGTCGGTGCAAGGCGGTAAAGCATGGCGAAGGCTCCTCACCGCGGAGCTCCCTTTTCGAAGCCTTGAGCATGAGAGAAGGGCGTTTCCGGGCGTTAACCGGATCGAGTGGGCGTATTATACGCCAAGCGGAGTGGTACCGCGGAGCTTATCATGCTTCGTCTCCTTTGTATGGAGGCGGGCTTTTTTATTAGTTAATACTTATTTAGGAGGCTGAATATGGCTGCTGAAAGATACGACCATATCGCCATTGAGAAGAAATGGCAGGCAAAATGGAACGATGCGCATTGCTTTGAAGCGAAGGACGATTATTCGCTCCCGAAGTATTATGCGCTGATCGAGTTCCCGTTCCCGAGCGGAGCCGGGCTTCACGTCGGGCATCCCCGCCCTTATACGGCGCTCGACGTGATTGCGAGGAAAAAGCGGCTCGAGGGCTATAACGTGCTTTTCCCCATAGGTTATGACAGCTTCGGTCTGCCTACCGAAAATTACGCGATAAAGACGGGCGAACATCCTATGAAGGTCACGGAGCGCAATATCTCCGTTTTCCACCGTCAGCTTCAGATGCTCGGTATGAGCTTCGATTGGTCGAGGGAGCTCTATACCTCCGATCCCGCGTATTATAAATGGACGCAGTGGATATTCCTCAAACTGTTCGAAAAGGGGCTCGCTTATAAGGCGGAGCTGCCTATCAATTTCTGCACTTCCTGCAAGGTCGGCCTTGCAAACGAAGAGGTCGTCGACGGCACCTGCGAGCGCTGCGGCGCGCCTGTCGTCCGTATGGTAAGGAGCCAGTGGATGCTCAAGATCACCGAGTATGCCGACAGGCTGATCGACGATCTTGACAAGATCGATTTTGCCGAGCGCATAAAGACCACACAGCGCAACTGGATCGGTCGTTCGACCGGCGCGGAGGTCACGTTCAAGATAGAGGGCTATCCAGAAGGATTGAAGATCTACACCACGAGACCCGACACCATGTTCGGCGCGACTTATATGGTCGTCGCTCCGGAGCATCCGCTCGTGGAGACGCTCAAGGACCGTATCGAGAACATGGACGAGGTCACGGCATATCGCGAGCAGGCGGCTCATAAGAGCGATTTTGAACGAAGCGAGCTTGCGAAGGACAAGACCGGCGTGCCCCTGAAGGGCGTATATGCGATAAATCCCTGCACCGATAAGCCGATACCCGTTTGGATATCCGATTACGTGCTGATGGGCTACGGCACCGGCGCTATAATGGCGGTTCCCGGGCATGATACCCGCGACTGGGAGTTTGCAAACAAATTCGGGCTTCCCATTATCGAGGTCGTTGCAGGCGGCGATATTAAGAAAGAAGCGTTTACCGACTGCGAAACGGGCGTCATGGTCAATTCCGGCTTCCTTAACGGTATGCAGGTGGAGGACGCCAAAAAGGCGATCATCGCTTATCTGGAGGAGAAGGGCATAGGTCGCAAGAAGACCAACTTCAAACTCCGCGACTGGCTGTTCTCCCGTCAGCGTTATTGGGGCGAGCCGATACCCCTCGTTTACTGCGAGCATTGCGGCTGGGTCCCCATCCCGGAGGATCAGCTTCCGCTGACATTGCCCGAGATAGACAATTACAAGCCCGCGGAGGACGGCTCTTCCGCTCTCAAGCGTGCGACCGATTGGATACATACCACCTGTCCAAAGTGCGGCGCCCCCGCAGAGAGGGAGATCGACACCATGCCCAACTGGGCGGGCTCGAGCTGGTACTTCCTGCGCTATTGCGATCCGCATAACGACAAGGCGCTCGCTTCCAAAGAAGCGCTCGATTACTGGATGCCCGTCGATTGGTATAACGGCGGTATGGAGCATACCACCCTGCATCTTCTGTACTCGCGCTTCTGGCATAAGTTCCTGTATGACATCGGCGTTGTGAGCTGTCCCGAGCCTTATCTGAAGCGTACCAGCCACGGCATGATACTTGCGGAGGACGGACGCAAAATGTCCAAGTCCTTCGGAAACGTTATCAATCCCGACGATCTGTGCCGCGACCTCGGTGCAGATACGGTAAGGCTGTATGAGATGTTCATCGGCGCCTTCGAGCAGACCATCCCCTGGTCGACCACGGGCGTTATGGGCTGCCGCAGGTTCCTCGACCGCGTGTGGCGCATGCTCGACATGGTCAAGGGCGAGGGAGAGCGTCCCGAAATGCGCTGCTCGCTCCATACCTGCATAAAGAAGGTTACCGAGGATATCGAACGAATGAAGTTCAATACCGCCATCGCAGGCATGATGAGCTTTGTTAACGACGTCTATTCCAACGGCAGCATCACAAAGGACGAGATGCGGACGCTTCTCATACTGCTCGATCCCTTTGCGCCGCACATCGCCGAAGAGATGAACGAGATCCTCGGTTTTGCGCCGATCTATGAAGCCGAATGGCCCAAGTGGGATGAAGCCGCGCTTGTCAAGAATGAGCAGGAGCTCGGCATTCAGGTGAACGGCAAGCTCCGCACGAAGATGACCGTGCCTGCGGATATCTCCCAGGATGAGCTTAAAGAGCTTGTACTCGCCAATCCCGATCTTAGCCAGTGGCTGGAAGGTAAAACGGTCAGGAAGTTCATAGCTATCAGGAATATCGTTAACGTTGTCGTAGGATAAAGGAGTAAAAGGGCGTACGTTTAATAACGCACGCCCTGTCGTTGATTTATGCCTACAAGAAGCAAAGCCGAAAAACAGCGGATCGAAAAGAGGATCCGTATCGAGAAAACCGTCGTTCCGATCGTTTCAGTGGTCGGGATAGCTGTTTTCATAGTTATCTGCGCTCTGCTTGGCAAGAGCGGCGCGCTCGTAAAAACGACGGGGGAGACGCCGTCTCCTACCACAGATCCTTGCGCGGAGGCGGCAGCTAAACTGAAAACCGTCCTCGGTGGCTCCGTAACAACGGGAGACGGCTTCTCTTCGCTTTCATACAAATGCGCTCCTGATCAGACCGACGCCACGGTGAACTATTATCTGAAAAACGGCGTGCTCTGTATGAAGATGGTCAGGAAACTGCCTTCCGTGCTTACCGACCCCACTCCGGCGCCGACAGAGGATATCTTCGAGGACACTTCCTCTCTTGGTACCGAAAGCCCTGACGATGGATCGGATAAAGCCGTAGAGACGGTCTCGGGCGAGATAGTGAGCGCACTTCAGCTTGTTAGCGAGCAAGGCGAAAACCCGAATACCGCATCAGGTGTTTCCGAAGCTTTGAAGCTTATCATAGATGGTACGGCTTCAAAAGCAAGCTTGATATACGGTATTTACGTAGTTGAACTCAAGTATTCAAAGGCTGACAAAATACTGACTGTCGTTTGCGAACCTGCATAGATCTCACGTTCTGCCGCGATCCAATATATTTAATAATATCCTTTACAGACAAAGCTTTTTTATGTATA
>JAEEGF011504563.1_pt1 | contig 29325 bp, 16 predicted proteins | sample 9134171 | NCBI WGS metagenome assembly JAEEGF01 (sample SAMN16246542, study PRJNA631951) | gut metagenome | biome: gut microbiome; feature: rumen; material: AP-attached | host: Bos | place: Iran: Karaj | collected 2018-10 | reverse complement strand
AGCAGCATCGTTGGCGGAAGGAGCGGAGCCTTACACACCAAAATATTTTTATAGTGATAAAGATGGAAATTACATAGGCGGAGTAAGAATAAGTGGAGACGGAACAAAAGGTAATGAATATAAAGTAAGAGGAGTACAAGGTGCTTCAGTAAGAATAAAAGATTCTTTAGGAGATACTTATTTCGGAACATTAGATGCCGATACGGCAATAGAATCCGTATTAAAAGGTGAGGGTGCTACATTTACAAGGGCCGAAACCGATAGATACAAAAACAGAGTAGCTTTTGTTGCCGAAAACGGAGAAAGTATAACATTTGGCGAAGCAGATTTCAGTATAGGCGCCATAGAAACAAATAACGAAAAATATTATGGATTGGCAAGTAACGGAGCTTGGATAAACGGAATTAAGGTGAATAATAGCGGTTATGTATCTCTCAACGGTAAATCAACATTTGATATAACTGTGGATGACGTAAGATATACCGGAGCATTAGAAGGTAATTATTCTCTTAATGGTTGGACACTTGGCTTACAATACGAAGATAAAGAATCCGGGTTGTTAACGGGAGTAACGGCATACGGAAAGAATAGAGCTACAGAAACAATGTTTAGGACAAGTGATGGATTATACTTTAAGGACGGAACATTCAGTGGAGCTGATTTTAGTACCTATGCTATTAATACGAATGTTGGGAAATATGAAGCTTTGGCAGAAAACGGAGCGTGGGTAAAAAATGTAAAAGTAAGAAGTATAGATGGAGGAAGAACTAGATATGTTGAAACTGCCGAAGGTAGTACATTTGTTGTACGCAATGATGACGGAACAACATATACAGGAAGTTTGCAAGCAGGATATGATATAAATGGTTGGAGCGGATTATATTATGATGACGATAATAATTTAATAAATGTAACAGCATACGATAAAACCGGAAAAATTAGAACAAGTGCAGGAATAACATTTGATAAAGATAATAAAACATTTGGCGGAGCGGATTTCAGTGCAGAAGCAATCAGAAGTAACGGTAAGAATTATGCTGCTTTAGCTTCGGACGGTGCATGGATAACGGGAATAAGGATGGATACTGACGGACAAATATTCACTATTGAAGGTTCAAGCTTTGATATAACAACAGAAGATGAGATAAGATACACAGGTATATTGAAAGGCGGTGTTGCTATTGATAATTGGACTGATGGATTAAAATACGATACTGATGGATATTTGAAAGATGTAACTGCATATGGAGAAAATTCCGAGACGGGAGCAGTTGTAAGAACAAGTAAAAAATTAACTTTTAAGGACGGAAAATTCGGGGGAGCGGATTTCAGTGCAGCCGCTATAAATTCGAATCCTAATGCATATGCTGCATACGATGAAAAGAAAGGGGTATGGATAGAGGGTATAAATGTGGTTGGAAAAGAAATGCATAATGTATCCGGCGCAAAGGTATTAGGCCCTGACGGTAAGACTATCGTTGAATTGTCTGAAACAGGTAATATATCAAACTGGGAAAATACATTTTATATAGGTCAGTTAAGAGATTTAGCTGAGTCGGTAAATGGTCAGATTGGGGCTAATGAGCTTTCTGTAGATCCTAATGGTGAAAAATTAGTATTAACAAAAGCTGACGGAACAACAAGAACCTTTACAATAGAAGAAATAAAAGACGGGACATTCTTGGAAGCCATGGTTGAACTGATACCTCAACAGAATAATACTTCTTACGAAGTTCCTAAAGTTTCTGCAGAAGATAGAAAAATTGCAGAAGATGTATGGTGGTATATGTATACTGGTAGTGATGTGGAGATGACAGATGTTGATGCATATTATATAAGCTCAATCTTTAGAATATATTGCAAAGAACATGGAGTAGATGATTTCTCATCAGTAAAAGAGAATGAGAAAGGACTATATTTGGCAGGTTGTGCAGATATGCTAAATTCTATGCCAGGAGGACCTTTAAGTACATTGGCTAACTTAGATATTCAAAAAGCGACTGATCTTGAAGATAAACATCATGATTCGTATATGGGTCAAGTTCAAATCACTGAAATGTATATGGATATATATGGTTCCGCCAATATGGCATACATGGTATCTCAAGCAGGCAATTCTTCCATAAAAATTAACTATGTCGAATTCTTGCAGTATGAATATGGCCTTGGTGAAAGTAATGATAAGAAGATAGAAATAACCACTCTTATTAACAACTTGTATGGCAACACTATGACTTCGTATGAATCTGAAATATTTTCGTCAATCATAAGTGAAGTTGATTACTATTGTGGAGCATATGACGGTACAAGATGGGCGGTAACCGGTATAGATAGAGCCGGTTTGTCTGATGCAAGAGAAAAATTGGAAAATGCAGTAATCAATGCTTTGGAAGCCGGTCTTGGTGATAATTGGATAATGAATTCAGAAGGTACAGTAATAACAGATAAGCATACATTGTTATTAAGTGGTGATGCCGATATCCCTTCGGGAATATTTACATTAGGAATTAGAAATGACGGCTCTTATACTGTAATAGGTCCGGATAATGTTTTTGGTATAAGAGGAACGTATCAAAATGTTGATAAAGATTTCAATCAAACAGCTGATCCCGCTATGAAAGTTATTTACGAACTTGGACTTACTAATCTTCCCGATGGCGGAAAAGATGTCTTAGTAATAGATAGATCTGTTCCTCAAAATATATATTTAACAGATGATACTTCTTATATTGCTCAACAGGTACCTAATAAATCGGAAGGCAACAATGATGGTGACAAATCAAGTAATTCGGTTCAAACAAAAGTATACAATTTTGGTGTTGTCATTGACGATGATGTTACAACTTATGTGGCTAGAGGTAAAGGATCTAAAATAACTATAGATATGGAAACAGGTGGAGCTCAAGTATATGGTGAAGGAGCAACATATTGGGGCAGTATGACAATATATGCAAATGGCTCTAATTTCTTAGATACCTCCGGAGCTTCGACAATAAATTTTGATTCCGGATATATGACTGTTTACAATGGTCAACTTGATGTAACCAATAATTTCGAAGCTTCTTTTGCAAATGAACAGTCGGCTACAAATTATGTAAAAAATTATATTGCTCCTAATTATACCAATGGTACAGGTTTATCTCTTAAGGATATAATTGATTCTGGTGGTAACATTTTGTCTAATGCAGGGGAATACCTTGCCAGTATGAAGTTTAATGTAAATCCTTTGGATTACCTTGCAGTTATGAACAATATTCATGATGCTGATGGTGATAATGTCGGTTTCGGACTTAGATTCGAACTAGAATCAGATGACGGTACTGCAAATCTTACAGATCCTTCCGGTATAGCAACAATAACAACAAGTGGCATAGATACAATAGATTTATTCTCGGAAAAACTTGAAGACAGTGGTCAGTATATAGAAAACTTTAAAGTTTCCAAATTGGCGGGCAATGTGGATTCCGGTAAGATAACTGCTACAGATGTTAGCTCCGATTTTATTCCAAGCAAAGCCGGAGAGTTGGCAACAGATGTTGTTGTTGGTGACAGAATATCATTAGGAACAATATTACATAGAGAAGGAGTAACTCTCTCTACGGAAGAAACGATATACACTACCGGTCCTAACGGTGAAATTATTAAATTGGATGGTGCAACTTTTGGCGGTGATGAAGACGGACATTTCGTATTGGCAAATACAGTTTCATTGATGGGAGAAGATGGTTCTGCGATTACTTATAAAAATGGTGACGATGTATTTAATATAGATAATATTTACAAAGGAAGTGTTATTCAGTTACAACAAGACAGTGATGGTGGCGGATATGGTTTGAATGTGCTATCCGGAAAATCAGATGTAGATGGAACAATAAATGGTAGTGTTTTAGATGAGAGAGATGATCCTAATGCCAAGAAGAATTTCATTGCAGGAAAATCTTCTGCATTATTCGATGGTACATTGACGGAAGCTGAAGATGGAACATCTACGGATTTCAAAGGAACCATAACCGGATGGAGCACTTCCACAATGTCTCAAGATTTCTCAGTTGATACACTTACAAGACAAGGAAGTGTTTGGAAAGAAGATTCTATTGTTGGTGGTAGAAGGGTTACAGAGGATGCAACTGTTAATGCATCTGGTAATATAGATAGTAAATATTATCAAAAAACGGCTTTGGAAGTATTCGGTGGTATAGTTGCTGCAGCTGCAGTAATTACAGTTAGTGTTGTAGCTGCAATAGCTACATTAGGTACAAGTTTAGTTGTAGAAGCTTCTTTATTGACAACAGTAGCAATAGGAGCTGCTGCAGGTGTAGCCGCAGCAATATTTATAGCTCCGTCTGCATTTGAACATGGAGCAGGCATAGCAAGATGTTTCGAAACTAACAATTATGATGATTTTGGTTCGAACTTATTAGGATTAGGTATAGATATATTCTCTGCATATATGATTGGAACTTCTGTAGGTAAGATAGGCGCCAATATGCTAGTGGAAGGCGCTCTTAAAGAGGTACTAAAGGGAACTCTTAAAACCGCAATTGAATTTGCCGGTGTAGGTGCTGGCATAGGTGCCGGTGTAGGTGCTGCTATAGCAATCCATAATAATGGTAATGTTTTGGAAGGAATAGGTGTAGGTGCTTTATCCGGAGCTCTTATAGGATTCTCCACTTATTTTGCAGCTAAAACTTTAGGTATGGGTTTCAATGCTGCAAGCGGGTTCCTTGGAAAAGCCGGAATCATTACCAGATTTGCTATGAATACAGCAATAGATTCTGTTATATTAGTAAAAACATCACAATCGTTTGTGCATAATCTTGTCGAAGGAGATGTTAGGTCTGCGGCATCAGATCTATTAATACTCATTTCTGTAGGTATTATAAATCCTATATCTCAATATAATAGTGCATTAAAATTGAGAAATGCAGGAGGGACATCTCCTTCTAAGGTAGATGCAAGGACTTTGTTTGAAAGAGGTAAAGCAAATGTTACTGCCGGTCTTGTCGGTGGCACTCGTGTAACGAATGCTCTGTTTACCGGTTTATCTGTTGGTGTTGCTATTCCTTTGATGAATGTAATGGGCATAATTGCTCAAAACTTCATGAATGGTAGAGAAATATTTGAAGGTATTGATTTGAAAGGTTTAGCTGTTGAATTTGGCATAGGTTTCGCTGCCGGATTTGGTATAGGAATGATAAATCCTACACTCGGGTATAATTGGTCAACAAGAAATATTTGGGGAACAATAGGAGAAGTTGTTTTCAATCCTACGAGTGTTTTACAGAAAGGCATGACATCAGGTATAGATTTGATGAGATTTAATGTTTTGTCCCCTATTTTAAATGCTATTGTTGCACCCCTTACCGGATGGGCTAATAATTGGTTAAGTGCCGGTGACGAAAAGTATAAAGGATTTGATTATAGCGATTTCTGGAATAGTTGGGGAAATCAATTTGGCAGTATAGGTGACAAATATAATTTAATGTTGTTCGGTGATTTAAAAGATCAAAACGGATGGGCAGCTGTTAAAAATTCATTCGGGACAGGTTTCTTCCAAAGCCATTTCTTCGGTATGGCAATTCCGGGAGCAGCAATCTTTAAGGCATCTACATATGAAGGAGCGGGGTTGTTATCTAAAGTGCTTACTGTTTGGGGTGAGGGAGGTATAACAGCATTACCAAGTTTACTCCCGGGTATTGGTAGCAAATGGATGAGTGTTACCGGTGGTGCTCTTATGTCGATGATAACTAAACCTATTAACATGTTGCAATATTCAATGGCTGAAAAATTGTTTGGCGGATTAGGTAAAAACTTAGATGATTTACTGGCTGATTCTGCTTTTTATGGTATGTTGGACAACTTAGGATTGAGTTCATTCAAGAAAGGAGAAGAAGAACAAGGAATATTTGAATATGTATTTGGTTCAGCAGCAATGTTGTTTGTTCCCTCAGCAATGAGAGTTACAAGTTGGTCAACAGAAAGAGATATGTCTAATCTTAGAAAAGAAACAAAAGACGGTGTTTATTCCAAAACAGCTGAAAAAGTACTTGGAAATCAAGATTATTTTAGGAATAAGAATGCTTTGGAAGTAGATATGTTGTTGGGTGCAGCAATTAGAGCAAGTGCTGTATGTGGTCAACCTGAACTCTTAAAGAGTTTGTTTAAAGAAATAGTATACAATTATGAAGCCGGAGAAAGACAAAAAGGTACTAAACTTGAAGGAGATGCATTAGCAAAGTATCAGCTTTCAGCACTGAAAGTTATAGGTACCGATCCATCGTTACTATACGATATTTTAAGCGATAGTAATAGTAACTATGGATTTGTTATTGAAAATGGCGAACAAGTTAGTGTTAAAGATGAGGTTATTTCCCATTTTGCTTCAGCAACAAAAGCTATGCTAGAGCAAGGGACAACCGGAACTTTCAATATTAATGGCAGAGAATTAACTTACTCCGGATTATTTGATGAATTTGCTAAGACTGACTCAGGTTTAGAAACAGGAAAGAAAATATTAAGCGTATTAGATAAATTGTATGCGGAGGATGCTCTTTATGCCGGTGTATTTATAGATTCTTTAACAGAGATATCTAAGAATCATGAAAATATAAAAGATTTTGTCGAAAGTCTTGAATGTAAGCAGCAGCAAGAAGCATTAGAAAAAGCAAAGAATGATTTAGAGACAACATATGGTACAATACGTGAAAATTGGAGTAATTTCAGTGCAGAACAAAGGAAATCTTATCTTGATAGTGAAAACTTATATTTACTTTCGGAAATAGGCAAAGCTAAAGGAAGTTTAAGAATAGGGTTAACTCATTTCTTAGATTGGACAGATGTTACATTGTTAACAACTTTAGCATCGGTTGAATTTAAAAATGTTATGCAGGAATACAATACAAAGATGGCTGAATTTACACAGAACATACAAGATAATTTGATGAAAGACGGAGAAGCTGCAAAACAATTCAAAGGTAAAGATGTTTTGGAAACAAAATTGGATTTAGGTACGGGAGTTAAAATATCATTTGATATTCAAACTTTGGCTACCATGAAATTCGATTTGGCTCATGCAAGTATATATGGGTATGGAGAAAGCGGAATATCCGCCAGTGCATATTTAACAAAAGTATATGAAAATTTCTTCGGTGAAGGTCAGAAAGTATACGATCCTGCAAAAGGTATAAGCGCTGTAAGCGATGGCAAAGTATCTGCAACGGAAGAACAATTGATAGCATTATTTAATTCCAGTTTGGAAATGCAAATAGGAAATTGCCTTAGTGGCGGTTATGGTTTCTCAAAAGAATTGTATGAAGGTATAAATGGTATATTTAACAATACTATTTTGAGAGCATTTAGAAACAATACTGCAATCTCCGGTGAAGATATGAAAGAAGTTTTGACAAAAATACAGGAAATCAATGTTTTCGGAACAGGAGCGGGAAAAACATCTGTTGTTGCTACTTTGTTCCCTTCATTGAAGCTTGTTAACGACATTAAAGGTGAATTCACTATTATTTGTGCTGATATAGATACCAATGTCAATAATTTGTTAAAGAGAGTAGGTGGTTTGTATGGCAACAAGTATGATATGTTAAAAGCAGATAAAGATAACATTACATCTTCTTTGTCTCCAAAAACCGCTTTATTTATGACATATACGGATTTTGGATTTGCTATGCTTGATAAAGATTCTCCTTTGCAAGGTAAAGTTGGTCTAATTTTGGGTGATGAAGCCGATATGGCAGTATACCTGTCTAAAGTTATGTCTAGCTCTTCTTCCGGATTTGAATCTAAAGATTCCGATATGTATAAGTTCTTCGTTTCATTAACGGATAAGGATGGCAGAGGACAAGATTTACAAAAAGCTGTTGAGCAAATGCAAAATATATTAAAAGGTGATGCAATTTACAAATCAATAGCAGAGAAACTGGATAGATTCGAAAATGGCAATTTAACAGAAAAAGATATTACTGATATAAGAACCGATTTGGAAAGCTTGTTGGCTAAAGTAGGTTTAGATAGCGCTACAGGAATAAAGATACAGTCAATCTTAGAGGGCTTTACTATTGTAGATGGTAGAGTTGTTGTTAGTGAAGGTTCTGCTTCCGCGGAAATGTTGAGTTTGGTTAAAGTTGCTTTAGAAATGAGTATCAATGAAAGAACAAAAGTATTGTTATCAAATGATAGTTATAGTGAAGTTTATAAATCTCAGTATGAAGAAGTATTAAAAAATCTTGTTAACAAAATTTCCGGAGTAGACAAAAATAATTTGTATGATTCCGGTTATTCTTTACAGGAAGTATTGAATAATGTGCTTATGTCCAAATTAACTTGGACTTATGGTGTAGATTATGGTATAGGTAAAGGTGAAGACGGATCACTTAAAGTTATGCTGATATGCAATGGCGCTCTTATAGATTTGGTTCCCGGTGTAGGTTATAAACAAATTGTTGAAGCAGAAATATTGAGCGGGAAGATAGAAGGGTTAACAGCCAGTGATATCGGTGGTATGACAGGTATAGGAGATAGAGAACATAGCTCTATTGCAATTATAGAAGCTATAAGACAGGCCAGCGGGTTTATAGGTTTGACCGGTACATACTCTGCTTCGGCACAACAAGCAATGGGCTTTGATGCAAATTACTATACTCCGGCAACATCTGTAAAACTTACCGATGTAACAAGTTATGTTGATAAAGGTGATAAGGTTGTTGCTTTACATATTTCTCAACCGGCACAAACATCATTTGGAGCATTTGAAAAAGCTATAGTATCGATTATAAATGGTGATATCACGATAATGGCTTTGAATAATCAAGCCAAAATAGATTTGTTCAAAGATTATACAAAGTTGTTGGGTGTTCTCAGCGAAAAGGATTGTTCTGTGGATGAAAATGGTCAAGCATTGGGTAAAGTTGCTTGGTTTGATGCCGGAATGACAAAAGAAATGGGTTTAATATATGCAGATAACAACAAAGGAGATTATACTTGCTTTATTGGAACATATGAACAATTAGGTAGAGGTGTTGATATACATATTGAAAATGTCGAAGGTGTTGACAAAAATACACATGTTAATTTGTATGCTGTTGATGCTCATCTCAGTTATAAATCTGCAGTTGAACAATTGGTAGGTAGAGTATTGGGTACTCGTTTCAGTGATCAAGCACAAATTACAACAGATGGTAAGATTATAAAGAACATTAATGTATATTTTGAATCTGATATTTCAACAATAAATACGTACTATACAGATAAAGAAAAAGGTGTTTTGAAAGAAAACGTTCCTACAAAAGTTACAAATAGTCAATATTTAGATTTAATTAATTCAAGAGTTTATGGTAGTGATTATAGTGGTAGAGAGGCAGAAGATAGAGTTGTTGCACAAAGCGGAGCACTGAATTCTAATGCAGGTTCCGTTTCTCAAACGGACAGGCCGTATGTTCGTTCAACGGTTGATTTAGAAGCATCATTGTCGAGAATGGGCTTGAATTCCTCGGAAAGATCAGAGGTGGTAAGGGCATTACAAATTCAAGGATTACATAATGGCTATGAATTGACGGAAAGAGGGTCTGTTTCCGTAGGTTACGCTTTGCAGATGTTAGGATATACTCAAACCGGATATCCTGCAGGTAAATCTTCTGTTGCAACCATAAATACTATTTTGGGTAATGATATTAAAGATGTTCCTGCTGTTGTAAATAAAGATGCCGTTATTTCTGCACTAGATAATGTTGTTAGATTACAAAGCAGAGATGTAGGTTTATTAACAACCAATCAATCGAACGGAAATACATTAAATGATATTATTTCTGTAATACCTGTGTTACAAAGAGGCGCTACAACAGGTGCCGGGGTTGATATCGCAAGTGTAAGAAGTGCATTATCAACATATAGTCACTCCGGTGTGACTGCTGTAATGCCGCAATTTACAATTCCAAAAATTAGTGCGAAAGCAACAGCTTTACAACAAGCGGTACAACATAGAGATAATGTTAAACAACAACATCAAAACAGAGAATTATCTAATAATCCTATGAAAGTATTATTTGAAAAAGCAGGAATGGAATTTGAAAATAGCAGAGTTAATTCTGGAGTAGCAAAAGCAGAAAAAGCTTTAGATGCAACTAAACAGAAATTGGTTAGAAATTATGTAAATGGAAAAGTTGATGAACAGATAGTTCCTGTTGTGTTAGCTATATTAAATTTTCAAACAATAGCTTTACAAGATGCTATACAAGATAGAAGGACTCTCCAACAGCAACAACAAGATAGAATGGAAAGTTTATCAACTAACCCGATAATAAGAGCATTTGAAAAGTTCACAATGGGTATTGAGAGTAAGAAAGCAAATTCCAGAGTAGCAGAAGCGGAAAAAACTTTAGAAGAAATTAAACAACAATTGTTTGAAGATTACATGAGTGGAAATATTGACGAACAAGATATACCTATTGTGTTGGATATATTGAATTCTAAAATATCTTCAGGCAAAATGGTGTTTGGCAATAATGCTGTTGCACAAACATTAGAAGATTTACGTTTAAACGAAGACTTTAATGTTGATTGGTCAAGGACAGAAAGAAGCAAAATTTTACAATATTTAGGCAGAGGTGATATGTCCGGATTAACTAATTATTTGGCCACACCTCAAAGAGTCAATATACCTGTATTGAGTTCTATGAAAGTTAAACAACAAAGGATGCAAATGTTAAATAAAGAAAAAACAAATCCAATAGTTACAATGGCGACGAATATGCTCTTTTTACCGGTAACAATTTTAGAATCAATTGCTACTTTATTTAAATCTCCGGCCTTAAGTTTATCGGATGATCAAAAAACATTGTTGGAGGGCTTAGAAGATAAAAAAGATGTAAAGGTAAACGATATTGTCAAATTAGCAAACACAGATATACCTAATTACTCTGCTACAACAATACCTACACAAGAAGAAATAGATAGAGTATCTGAAGAAAGATTGAGAACTTTATTTGCTATTGCTAGACCGGATGTTTCCAGTGACACAATGTTGGCAAGATATCATTATGTTAGAGATAATTGTGAATTTGGAGTACTTGATTCTATTACAGTAGATATGTTAGCAAACAATGTTCTTTTTGATGGTAGTGTAGCAAATGAAATTTTTGAAGAAGAATACGGAAAACTGTTAGGAAAACTTACATATGATGAATTGAAAGAGCTGAAAAAGAATCTTAATAGTTCGGAAAGAAAAGCATTGGCCAATGCAGGTATAAACTATAGTAGTAAAGAGAATAAAACTGATAATGTAGTTTCGAATTATGCCTATGTAGTAAGATTCTTAAAGAGACAAGGATTAACAGATAAGCAAGCCGAACAATTAGCAGGATCGTTTACATTGGAAGAATTGAATAGCACTTCGCTAGGAAAAGCATTGAATTTAATGGTAGTAGAAAAAGGTTTGATAAAGATAGATACCAATACAAATACAACAAGGGAAGATCTAATAAAAGCTATAAGAGAATTGACAAATGAACAGTTAAGAAATGCGGACATTGAAATTGCAGATATAAGTTCGTTATTAACATTTGCAGGATTAGATGCAGGTCAAATACAAATGAACGATAGTGCTATAGCATTCTGGATATCAAGATCGGAAGTTGTAAGACAATTCGGAGATAAAATTGAATTTAAATACGAAGCCAATATGGCCGCATTATCAAGTGTTTACTTCCAAAAAAATAATATGGGAGAAGATTATATAGTACCATTAAAGAAACAATTTGAAGAAATGACATATACAGATTATACGGAAACAGATGTTGCTATGAAATTGAATTTAAACGAGACAAGAGAATTCTTTAGCTTTATAGGATTAGATTATTACAAGATTGTAGAGTCGTATGACAAGTTAAGAGAGCAAACGAAAACGAAAAGATTAAGAGATATTGAAGCTACAATTGCGGAAAAGATGGCGGATAGAGCAATGGGAATCAAAGAGTTTAATGAAGAAGTATTAAGACAACTTGCTGCCGTATTGAATAATTTTGCTGGAAGTGCGACATTAGCACAATTATTAGATACTAAATATATTTCAGGTATGGAAACTTTGATAGGTAGCGATTTAATTACTGTTGATGATGTTATGAGAGGTAAAGACTTAGTAGAAACGATAAAAGGAAAATCTATAGGTGATGTAAGGAACACATTAGGAAAACAATATTATTCAGCTATGAGAGCATTTGGTTTGGAAAATGTATTTGATAATGTTAATGCGTTGGAAGAAAAATATACAGGTGATGCAGAAAGAGCGATAATAAGCGAAATGAGTATATCTGAATTGGGAGATAAAAAGAAAATAGATTTGCTATTAAACAATGAGAATGCAATGAAAGATAGAGTAGCAAATTTTGCAAAGACGGCAACAATAACTGATATTGAAAGAATAGCAACAAGAGAAATACAAGAAGGCGAAGGCAGAGATGCGATAAGAAGAAAAGTAGCCGGAATAGTTAATGGTTTATTTAAAGGAGATCATAAAGGAAGTCATTTATATGCATATGCATTGTACGATGATACGTCTAAAGAATTAGCAAAACAAGGAATTGAAACCAAAGATATAGCGATAAAAACAATAATAGACAATGATAATATAGTTGAGGAAGTGAAAGGATTATATGCACTTGGTATGGATTCTGAAAAGATAACGGAAATAATAAGAAAATCAAGCGGAGCAAAGACTATTACGAATGCAATAAAAGGAATGACATTGAATGAATTTGAATCCTTAACAAAAGGAATGAGCCAAGAAAATAAAGATAAATTGTACGAATACATTGGAATGGACAGAAAAGCCATAGAAAAGAAGATTAGTGTATTAAGATCAAAAATTACTATGCCGGAAAATCTGGTTAAAGATTCTGTGACAATCGGAGAAATAGACAGCAAAAAAGATATGAAGAACTTGGCAACAGTAGTAGACATAAGAGTAGAAAGGGAAAAGTATAAGAAAGTTACAATAGATGAATATTTGGCAATGAGTGATCAAGAAAGAGCAAAATACGGAACAGATACAGGCAAGATAGAAAGAAGAATAAACGAATTGACAAACGGAGAAAATGAAATATTATCGAAGTATACCGGTGGTGATGCAATATTGTTGAAGTATGTAGTTGGAGAAATGAGTTTGAGTGCTATACTAAAAGAAGATTCTGCAAAGAAGATAGATGGAATAATGAGTAATGGAACAAAGAAAAACAGATATTATAATAAGATGATTGCGGAAGACTTCATGAAAGCAACACAGGTATTAAGAAAAGATGGTAAAGTAGATGTAACAAAGACAACAGCAAAGAGGAAAGAAATATTAGGACAGGAAGGATATAAGACATTTATAACCAACTATAATAATTTAAGCAGAAAAGTAAGGTTCGGAGATGGAGTAAAAGGTGTAAAAGTAGAGGTATTAAAAGCAAATAGTTCCGATGTGTACAGATCAATAGAAGCGGTAGCAGGTAAAGGTAAGTTAAATATAGAAGATGCTGCAAAAGTAGAGATAATAAAAACAGAACCAAAAGCAGCAACTACACAGGCTGCTACGGAAAGGACAAAAGAAAGACAAGAAACAGTAACACCTGTTATACCGCAAACTACAGAAAAAGCGAAAGTGATGGATTGTGTAGAAGTAGCAATAGAGACTATTGGTAAGATAATACCGTTGAGACCTTTGACAGAAGCAGCATTGAGAGCAAATCCGTATGCGCAGGATAAGTTGAAAGCAGCAGGAGTATCCGAAGGATTAGAAGGAACAGAATTAGGGCAATTGAGAAAGAAGACAGGCTTGAGTTATGGAACAATAAAAGAAAGAACAATAGATTTAGCGGAAGTTGATCCGAAAGGTATAAGCGAAGAAACACCGTTAGTATTGTATATGAAAGAGAAAGGACATACGTTTGTTATAACAGAGATAAGTGACGGATTGGTAGTATATACGAGAGTAGACAGTGAAGGTAAAGAGACGGAGGGAATAAAAGAAACAGAAGAATTTAAAGAAGAAGAAGGAACACAAGGAATAATGTTGTCACAATTAACGACACCGTTTATAGCATACATGGAAAAAGAAGGAAGTGACATAGGGCATGTAGTAACTATAACAGAAATGGCAGACGGATATGTGACATACACGGGTACGGATAAAGCCGGAAACAAGACAGTAGAGACGACAACAGTAGAAGAATTCTTCAAAGAAAAAGGATTTAGCGGGTTAATATTGGCACCTGAAGGCGCGGAAGGAGTATATTATTTGGATAGTGAAACGAAAGGAATTGTATCCGATATGTATAAAAAGTCCGGCGTATATGATGGAGTAAAGTCAAAGAACAAGATAAGTAAATTCAAAGAAGGCGAAAGATTAATGGAAGATATAATAAACGGAGTAACTAAACCGAAAGAATTAATTCAGACTGTAGCGGCGGTATTGGCACTTTATAAAGATAGTGACGCAATGGCAAAAGCAATAGGATTTAACAGTATAGAAGAAGCTAAATCCCAAGGCGTGGAAGGAATAACACAGAAATATTATGAAAAGATAGGGCAACTGTTGAATATGGAAGTAACAAACAGAGCGGATTTACAAGCAAGTATAGATATATTATCAACATTAAGAGATATGTTAATAATGGCAGTAAAAGATGAAAGAATGGAACAAATGTTAAATGACAGCAACACAAAAGCAGAAGATTTAATGAATATTTTGATAGTAAGTAAAGCTGTAAATCAGAATGTGTTAATAAAAGGAATGAATAGTGCAAGCACAAAAGTAAGTGCGGATTTTGTGATAGATGTAACAAAATTACAGAAAGCGGTAGCAACAAAAATAGATTCGAGAGACAAAGCCGGAATAATAAAGGATATAGCTGATAGTTTGAGATTAGGTAGAGGTCAGGGGCGAGACAAGATGCCTAAGATGTTGATGGCATTGTCTGATATCCATGCGATAGCGGCGGCAGCATAAAACGGCAATTGATAATTTACAATGTAAAATTTATAATTGTTGAAAAACAAAAAAGGCAGATGAAAAAATCATCTGCCTTTTTTAATTGTAAAATAATATAATAATGGTATGCTAAGAAATATAGTAAGCAAATTTATAGTCAACGAATACAAGATAAAATATCTGATATTTTCGATAATATCGGGAATATTTCTTGCATTATCGTTTCAAAAATTTAATTTCTTTTTTTTAGCATGGGTAGCATTTGTACCGTTAATATATTGTATATATAAAAATGATTTAAAATATTCTTTGCTTTATGGATTTATTACCGGAATATTTTTTAACGTAATTTCCACATATTGGATTTTCTTGTTTCTTTTATCAAATACCAATAGATTTTTTAGTTCTCTCATTGTGAGTTTAATATTGTGGACTTATTTGTCTTTGTATTTTGTAGTATGGTCTGTGTTTGTCAACAAAATAAAAAAATGTAATTATGTTTTTGTAATTACAATATCAGCAGCTTTATTTACTGTTTTTGATTATATTAAATCTTACTTGTTTTCCGGTTTTCAAACTAATTTGTTAGGGTATAGTCAAGCTTCTTTTTCTCCGTTGATACAAATATGCGATATTTCCGGAGTTTATTTTATTTCTTTTCTTGTGGTTGTTGTAAATATGTTGTTATACTATTATCTTTTATTGAAAAATAAAAAATTCATATTACAAATATTTTTATTGTTTTTTATTTTATTATGTTATGGCTCTTACAGAATAAAACAGTTTAATATTGATTATGGTAACAAAATATCCGTAGGTATAGTTCAAACTGTAGCTTATAAAGAAAAAAAAGTTTATTATCAAAAGAGTATAGTTAATAAAATCGAAGAAAATATCAGAACTTTAAAGGATGAACATTTGGATTTAACTTTGTATCCTGAAACATTGATATTGGGTAATATACAAAAAGATGAAATTTTAAAAGATTTAATGAACGAAATTTCATCTTTTTCCGATATCAGTTTGGTTGGGGGAACTTTTGTTGACAGAGGAAAAGATTATAATTCTATATTCTTAATTTCTAAAGACGGACATATATTTGATATATATAAAAAGAAACATTTGGTCGTTTTTGGTGAATATTTACCATTTAGGAAGGGATTGTTATTTAGATTTTTATCTTCGTTAAACAGATTTGGAGAAAGAACAAAAGAAATAGAACTAAAAGTTTTTAATATTGGAAAATATACAATAGGAATAAGCATTTGTTCGGAAAATTTTTATTCCTATCTGCCAAGAGAATTAGTACTAAAGGGTGCAAATATTTTAACAAATCATACGAATAATTCTTGGTTTAAAGATTCTTCTCTTATAAAACAACATTTTACAATGAATATATTCAGAGCAATAGAAAACAGGAAAAATGTTTTAATTTCTACAAATTGCGGCATTTCCGGAATTATTGATTGTAAAGGAAAAGTTGTTATTAAAACAAAAGAAAATTTTGATGGAAATTTTACAGGGAAATCTTATACAAACAGTTATGTAACCATATATGATAAAATTGGTGACATGTTTGTTTATTTGTGTATGGTATATATAGTTGTCATCTTTTTATATTTTCTTGTTTTGTGGAAGAATAAACAAAATAACAAATAGCAAATAAAAAGCTCTCATGTTTAAATGAGAGCTTTTTATAAATAACTGTAAATTAATTGTTATCTTATCAATGAAATTTTGTAAGTGTATTCAAAAGGTACAATGTTAACTTTGCCTTCTCTGGAAAGCCAACCTAATGCCAAATAAAGCATCGTGTTTGAAAGCCCTAAATGTGCTTTAATCTTTATAGGTGTTGATTCACCGTTTTCATCTAAGAAGTGCCAAATTTGACCTGCTGCCATACCAATTCTATCTTGCATGTTTTTCTTCCTTAAATTACATTTTTTCTATAACGAACAAATCTTGTTGACTGTTTATGGATTCACCGTTCTCTACTAAAATCTTTACTATTTTTGCTCTTTCCGTAGCCTTAATTTCGTTCATCACTTTCATAGCTTCAACAATACATAAAGTTTTGCCTACCTCAACAACATCTCCTTCTTTTACAAACATGGGAGATGTAGGTGAAGGTGATCTGTAAAAAACACCCGTTATGGGGGATTTTATTGTACTTTCACCAATAACCACCTCTTCTTGTTGTTGAGCAGCTGCAGTTTCTTGCTGAACATTTTGAACAGGAGCCTGTGCTACAACTCTTTGAGAAGGTCTTGAATAGTTTTTTCTTCTTATATGCAATTTCATATCTGAAGAATCTATTCTTATTTCTTCAACCTTTTCGGTTTTCATTACTTCATATAAAGATTTTACTTTCTCTTCTAAATTGTTTTCTTTAGCACACATAATTATACCTTTTATAATTACATAGTTTTAATTAAATTGATTCTTCCCTGCTTATCTATTTCTTCAACTTTAACAACTATTTCTTCACCTATAGAAACAACATCTTCTACCTTTTTAACATGCTTTTTGGAAAGTTTTGAAATATGAACAAGACCTTCTTTTCCCGGAAGAATTTCTACAAAAGCACCGAAATTCATAATTCTTGTGACTTTACCTTTGTATTCTTTTCCTACTTCAACTTCCGCAGTTAAACCCTCAACCATACTCTTTGCGGTTTCAACTGCTAAAGCGTTGGGACTTGAAATGAAAACCGTTCCGTCTTCTTCAATGGATATTTCAACACCTGTTGTTTCTTGAATACCTTTTATTGTTTTTCCGCCGGGGCCTATTACGGTTCCTATTTTACTTTGCGGAATTGCAAAAGATACCATTCTCGGAGCATATTTTGAAAGTTCCGGTCTTGGCTCGGGAAGAGTAGCTTCAATCTTACCGATAATTTCCATTCTTCCTACTCTTGCTTGTTCAAGAGCTTTAGCCATAATTTCGGTTGTTAAACCGTCTATTTTTATATCCATTTGTAAAGCCGTGATACCTTTTCTTGTACCGACAACTTTAAAATCCATGTCTCCCAAATGATCTTCCATTCCCATGATATCGGTTAAGATAACATAGTTGTCACCTTCTTTCATAAGACCCATTGCTATACCTGCACAAGGTGCCTTAATCGGAACTCCGGCATCAAGCAAAGCCAAACAACCGCCGCAAACAGATGCCATTGAAGATGAACCGTTGGATTCCGTAATATCGGAAACTATTCTTATTGCATAAGGGAAATCTTTTTCTTCCGGAAGAATAGGTTTTAAACCTCTTCTTGCCAAATTACCATGACCTATTTCTCTTCTCCCAGGAGATCTTTCCGGTTTTGGTTCACCGGTTGCATATCCCGGGAAATTATAATGTAATAAGAATCTCTCTTTGTATTCACCGGTTAACTCATCCATAACTTGTTTGTCGTCAGGATTACCTAATGTAACCGTAGCAAGAGATTGAGTTTGCCCTCTTGTAAATATTGCACTGCCGTGAGCTCTCGGCAAATAACCTACTTCACAAGTTATAGGTCTTATTTCCGTTAATGCTCTGCCGTCAGTTCTTACATTCTTTGTTAAAACAAGTTTTCTTGCTTCTTTATAAAAAATATCTTCCATAACGAAATCTATCAATGCAGATTGTTCAGGATATTTTTCCGCAAGTTTTTCTTGCATTTCTTTTTTAAATGTTGCCCAAGTAACTTCTCTTTGTGTCTTTTCTTTTATTGTTACACACTCTTGAGCTTTCGGTAATGTTTCTGCTTCAACTTCAGCTTTCAAAGCTTCATCTATAACAGGTTCCGTTATAGGAAGTTTTTCCTTTGTGGGAAGCGCTTTTATAAATTTACAAATTTTGCTTATTTCTTCTTTTGCAAGGTTTAATGCATCCAACATTTCCTGTTCGGAAAGTTCACTTGCACCCGCTTCAACCATTGTTAAAGCTTCTTCCGTTCCGCTTACAACCAAATCTAAATCCGATTGTTCTCTTTCTTGAATTGTAGGATTTACAACGAATTCTCCGTTGACTCTTCCTATTCTTACGGAAGCGATATCTTTTTCAAACGGTATGTTTGAAAGATGTAATGCAACGGAAGCACCTATTATACTTATAATATCCGAAGGATTTTCTCCGTCGTGAGATATTACCATTGCAACTATCTGAGTATCGTTTCTCCAAAATTCCGAAAATAACGGTCTGATACTTCTGTCTATAAGTCTGCTTACAAGAATTTCACTTTCTTTAGGCTTTGCTTCTCTTTTAAAGAAACCGCCGGGAAATTTTCCCGTTGAATAAGATCTTTCTTTGTAATCTACGGTTAACGGCATGAAATCCGTTCCTTCTTTTGGCGTTGATGATGCAACAGCGGTAACCAAAACCATTGTATCACCCACTCTTACAACACAAGCACCGTTAGCTTGCTTTGCAAGTTTGCCGGCTTCGATAGAAATTTCCTTTCCGGCAACAATCAAAGATGTTTTTATTAATTCCATTTTTACTCCATCAGCCCGTCATAAACATTACACAAAAGATCCAAAAAATCACATATAAAATGAAACTTTTTGCATCCTTTGTGTCTACTGACGGACTTAATTTTTTACTTTCTTAAATCTAATTTTTTCAAAATAGCAGTATAAGAATCTTTATCTGTTCTTTTTAAATAATCAAGAAGTCTTCTTCTTTGACCTATCATTTTTAAGAAACCTACTCTTGAAGCAAAATCTTTAGGAAACTTTTTAAAATGATTTGCCAAATAATTGATTCTTGTTGTTAACAATGCAACTTGAACTTCAGGTGAACCTGTATCGGTTGCATGTGTTTTAAATTTTTCTACAACTTCTTTTTTTTGAAATGCCATTTACTTCTCCCCCAAATATAAATTGCTAAATAATTTTAAAAATTTAAACTATTTAAACTAAGCAGATATTTTACAAAATTGATTTTTAAAAGTAAACACACAATATAATTTACAATGTACAATTTATAATGTTTGAAAAATCGGTTGACAATTTTTTACTTGCAAAATTTATAAAATTTAGGTAGCATTAAAAAACATACATATTATATATGTATATTTCGCGGAAGGTATTGACAAAAAGAAAACTAACAAATATAATCTAAACTTAATTTAGGTTATGGAAAAATTGTTGGTAAGTTTTGATGATTTTAAGAAAAGTAAGAAGTTAGTCGTCGAAAATAAACCGTTTCCTTTTGATTATGATAAGGAAATAATAAAGGCGGCTAATCTCGTTTTTTCTTTTGAAGCAAATAAATATGATGATGTTGTAAGTGTTACCGGAAACATAACCGGAACAATGTCTTTTGAATGTTCAAGATGTTTAAAAGAATTTGAACAGAAAGTAAAGATACCTTTTGAATGTTCTTTTACCAAAGAAGAATATGAGTACGATATAGCGGAAGAAATGAGGGAAGCTGTTTTGTTAAACATTCCCATGAAACCGTTATGTAAAGATGATTGCAAAGGGTTATGCCCTGTTTGCGGAAATAATAAAAATGAAAAAGATTGCTTTTGTGAACAAAAAATGAAAGACGAATTTGTTGCCGAAAAGTGGTCAAAAATAAAAAAATTAAAAATATAATCGGAGGGAAAAATGCCAAATCCAAAAAGAAAACATACTCCTCATCGTAGGGACAGCAGAAGATCTGCAAATTCAAAAATAGAAGCTGAAAATTCCAGTAAATGTTCAAATTGTGGTGCACCTAAGATGCCTCACAAAGTTTGTCCTGAATGTGGATTTTATAACGGAAAATTAATAGTTCCAAGAAAAGTAAAAAAATCAAAAGCACAACAAGAACAACAAGCTCAAGAGGAATCTAAGTAAAATGATTCTTGCTCTTGATGCAATGGGCGGAGACAGAGCACCGGATATAAATGTTGAAGGTGCAATACTTGCAGTTAAACAAACCGACAATGATGTTATACTTGTCGGCAAAGAGGACGTTATTCATGCCCAATTGGAAAAGTGGTCTAAGAAATATACTTTTCCGAAAGACAGAATAACGGTTGTAAATGCAAGTGAAGTTATTGAAATGAATGAACATCCGGCAACTGCGGCAAGGCACAAAAAAGATTCATCAATGGCGGTTTGTTGTAAATTGGTTTCGGAAGGAAAAGCCGATGCGTTTGTTTCTATGGGTAATTCCGGTGCCGCAATGGCTGTATCACTTTTACATTTTAAAAGGATACCGGGTGTTTCAAGACCTGTAATTTCCGTTCCGTTCCCTACCATAAACGGTAAATGTATTATTGTAGATACCGGTGCAAATGTGGATTGTAAGCCGGAACATTTGTTACAGTTTGGCATAATGGGAAACATTTATGCCAAAAATGCTTTGGGAATAAAAAAACCGAAAGTTGCAATTCTGTCTATCGGTGAAGAAGAAACAAAAGGTAATGAACTTACTTTGCAGGCAAGTGAACTTTTGAAAAAAGCCGACTTGAATTTTATAGGAAACATTGAAGGCGGAGATGTCCCGAAAGCTAAAGCGGATGTTATAGTTTGCGACGGTTTTGTAGGCAATATCTTTTTGAAAACAAGTGAAGGTGTTGCCGAAATGGTATCGAAGTTTATAAAAAACAGTATTAAAAGTAACCCTTTATGTTGGGGAGCAATACCGTTTTTAAAAATTGCAATGAAGCAGGTTAAAAAGAAAATAGATTATGATGATGTCGGCGGTGCTCCGTTGTTGGGCGTAAATTTTCCCTGTATTATAGGTCACGGGAAATCAAATGCGAGAGCCGTAAAAAATGCACTGATTTCCGCATCAAAATATGTGGAAAACAATATAAACAAAAAAATTGAAGAAGGAATAAAAATTTTTGATATGGGTTCAAACAATGAATAAAACTATCGGTGTAAAAATTTTATCATCTGGTTCTTATGTGCCCGAAAAAGTTTTGACCAATTTCGATTTGGAAAAGATGGTAGAAACTTCGGATGAATGGATTTCTACAAGAACGGGAATAAAAGAAAGAAGAATATTAGATAAAAGTCAAACTACATCGGATTTAGCATGTAATGCTGCCGTTAAGGCAATAGAAAAAGCAAAAATATCTGTTGATGATATTGACTTAATTATTGTTGCAACCATAAGTCCGGATGCACCAATGCCTTCAACAGCTTGTTATTTGCAAAAAAAATTAAAAGCAACCAATGCTGTTGCTTTTGATATTTCCGCTGCATGTTCCGGTTTTATATATGGTGTTTCAATAGCAAAAGCTTTTATTACTTCCGGAATGTATAAAAGAGTTTTACTTGTCGGAGTTGAAGCTCTTTCAAGAGTAACCGATTGGGCAGACAGAAACACTTGTGTCTTATTCGGTGACGGTGCCGGTGCTATGATATTTGAGGCATCCGAAACCGAAAACGATATAATTTCAACATATTTGGGTACAGATGGCACGCATACCGATATTTTAAATATTCCGGCAGGCGGCTCTGCAATACCAACAACAAAAGAAACGGTTGAACAAAAACTTCATTTTGTTAAAATGTTGGGAAAAGAAGTTTTTAAAGTTGCCGTTTCAAAAATGGCTTTAGCAGTAAACAAAGCACAAGAGTTGGCAGGATTAACCGATAAAGATATAGATTTATATATACCGCATCAGGCAAACATAAGAATTATAGAAGCGGTAGCAAAGAAAGCGGGTGTTACAAACGAAAAAGTTTACATAAATGTTCATAAATACGGAAATATGTCCGCCGCAACAACGATAGTTGCGTTGGACGAAGCATATCAGGAAGGCAAAATCAAAAAAGGTAATTTTGTGGAATTGGTTGCTTTTGGAGCAGGTCTTACTTGGGGTGCTTGTATATTAAAGATTAATTTTTAGAGGTAAAATGAAAAAAATATTATTGATGTTTCCCGGTCAGGGTTCACAAACAATAGGTATGGGAAAAGATTTTTACGACAAATTTCCCGCATCTAAAAATATAATAGATAAGTTGGATGACGAATTAAAAGATGTCATATTTAACGGCCCGGAAGAAAAATTAAAAGATACAAAATATGCACAACCTGCAATATTTACCGTATCTGTCGCAATATTTGAAGCATTGAAAAGTTCAATAGATTTATCAAAGTTTGAAATTGTAACAGCCGGGCACTCTTTGGGAGAATATTCGGCATTGGCTGTTTCAGGATTTTTTAATTTTGAAGACGGTTTAAAAATGGTTAAAGCAAGAGGTCAATTTATAGGTGAAGCATCAGCCGAAAATCCGGGTTCAATGGCAGCACTTATCGGTATGAAAAAAGAAACCGTTATAGATGTTTGCAAACAAGCATCGGAACTTGGTGTATGTGAACCTGTAAACTTTAATTCTCCGGTTCAAATAGTAATATCCGGAACAAAAGCTGCGGTAGAAAAAGCGGTGGAACTTGCAAAGGCAAACGGAGCATTAAAAGCAGTTATGTTAAATGTTTCAGGACCTTTCCATTCTTCACTTATGAAACCGGCTTCCGAAAAAATGAAAGTTGAATTGGAAAAATATACTTTAACAGAACCTAAATATTCGATAATTACAAATTGTGATGCACAATTTACAAAAGATTCTTCTTTAATTAAAGAAAAATCCGTAAAACAAATATGTAATCCTGTTTTGTGGGATACATCAATGTCAAACGCAATAGCAGACGGCTTTGACACATTTATAGAAATAGGCCCGGGAAGAGTATTAACCGGTCTTATGAGAAAAATAGATAGAACTAAAAAAGCAATTAATATAGAAACTGTTGCCGATTTAGAAAAATTGTCTTCGACAATTTTTGAGGGATAGAAGTTTGGAGGAATAGAAGTATAGAAACGACAACTACCAAAAAAGTTGTCATCCCGCACTTGATGCGGGATCTCGCAGTTTAGTTGTTTCCATACTTCCATACATCTATACCTCCATACATCAAAAATCGCGAAGCGATTTTTAAAGGAGAAAATAAATGAAGTTAAAAGATCAAGTTGCGATTATAACCGGAAGTGCACAAGGTATAGGTAAAACAATAGCCGAAACATTTGCAAGAGAAGGTGCAAAAATAGTTATTACCGATATCAATATTGAAAAAGCCCAAGCTACGGCTGACGAGATAAAAAATAAATATAATGTGGAAACAATTGCTATTGCAAGCAATGTTACAAAATTGTCAGATTGCGAAAATTTAATAGCAAAGACACTTGACAAATTTCAAAAAATAGATATATTAGTAAACAATGCCGGAATAACGAAAGATAACTTAGTTTTAAGAATGACAGAACAAGAATGGGATGCTGTAATATCCGTAAACTTGAAAGGTGTATTTAATTCTATTAAAGCTGTTACAAGAACAATGTTCAAACAAAGAAAAGGCAGAATAATAAATATAGCTTCCGTTGTAGGTATAATGGGAAATGCAGGTCAGGCAAACTATTCCGCATCTAAAGGCGGAGTTATAGCTTTAACAAAAACTTGCGCAAAAGAATTTTCGTCAAGAAATATCTTGGTTAATGCAATAGCACCGGGCTTTATAAAAACTGCAATGACCGATGCTTTATCAGATGAAGTTAAAGCAAAATATGCCGAAGTTATTCCGTTGAAAAGATTAGGTGAAGCTCAAGATATTGCAAATTCAGCATTATTCTTGGCAAGCGAAGATTCTTCTTATATCACCGGAAATGTTATAAATGTGAACGGCGGAATGTATATGTAAACAAATTGTAAGACAATTTGTTGGGCGGTAAGAGTGGTTTGATGTGATATTTTAAACTTGTATTTTGTAAAAAAATATAGTACAAATAAAAAATTAGTAGGAAATAAAAAAGGGAGGAAGTATCATGGCAGACATAGAAACAAGAGTAAAAGAAATTATCGTTGAACAATTAGGTGTAGATCCTGCAGAAGTTGTTCCGGGCGCATCTTTTATAAACGATTTAGGTGCAGATTCTTTGGATACCGTTGAATTGGTTATGGCATTCGAAGAAGAATTCGGTATTGAAATTCCTGATGAAGAAGCAGAAAAAATTCAATCTGTAGGTCAAGCTATAGAATATATTACGGCTCACCAAGCTAAGTAATATAAGTAAAAAATAAAGTTGGTTTTAGAATGGAAAAAAAGAGAATAGTTATTACAGGTATAGGGGTAGTTTCTCCTATAGGTATAGGCAGCCAGAATTTTGTTAATGCTTTAAGAGAAGGTAAATCCGGTGCGGCTTTTATAGACACTTTTGATACGACCGATTATAATTCAAAGTTTGCAGGTCTTGTAAAAGACTTCAATCCTGAAGATTATATGGACAAAAAAAGAGCCAGAAGATCCGCAAGATTTATTAAGCTCGGTATAGCGGCGGCAAAAATGGCAGTGGAAGATTCCGGTCTTGATCTTGAGAAAGAAGATAAGACAAGAATCGGCTGTATTACCGGAACAGGTATCGGCGGTATGGATGTTCTTGAAGAAGAACATACCAACTTAATCACAAAAGGTCCTAAAAGAGTAAGTCCTTTTTTAATACCTATGATGATTAGCAATATGCTTCCGGGAGAAATTGCCATAGAATATGGACTTATGGGACCCAACTATGCAGTTACAAGTGCATGTTCGTCATCTAATCATGCTATGGGAGATTCCTTAAGACTTTTAAGATACGGTGATGCCGATGTTATGATTACCGGCGGAGCTGAAGGAACAGTTACACCTATAGCGGTATCGGGTTTTTGCAACATGAAAGCACTTTCCACAAGAAACGACGACATAAAAACCGCATCCAGACCTTTCGATAAAAACAGAGATGGTTTTATGATAGGTGAAGGTGCCGGAATACTTGTGTTTGAAACTTTGGATCATGCTTTGGCAAGAGGTGCAAAAATTTATGCCGAAGTTTTGGGATACGGTGCCTCCGATGATGCTTTTCATATGACGGCTCCTCATGCAGAAGCTAAAGGTGCTGTTGAAGCTATGGAAAGAGCAATCAAAGATGCCGGTATTTCAAAAGATGATATAGATTACATTAATGCACACGGAACATCAACACACATGAACGATGCCATAGAAACCATGGCAATCAAAAAAGTGTTTGGTGAAAGAGCATATAAAATTCCCGTAAATTCTACAAAGTCTATGACGGGACATTTGCTCGGTGCGGCAGGTGCGGTTGAAGCAATAGCAATGGTATTGTGTATGAAAGAAGGTTTTATTCATCCTACCATAAACTATGAAACACCAGATCCTGAATGCGACCTTGACTATGTTCCAAACAAAGCAAGACAGCAACAAATTACATGCGGACTTTCAAACTCGTTAGGGTTCGGCGGTCATAACGGTGTAATTATACTTAAGAAATATGTCGGATAAATTTGAGGAAATTCAAAAGAGTTTAGGTTACAATTTTAGAGACTTAAATCTTTTGGAAGTAGCATTAACTCACAGATCTTATTCTTCGGAATACGGTTTAAAATATTGCAATGAGCGGATGGAATTTCTGGGAGACAGTGTTCTGTCCGCTGTTGTAAGTTTGTTCTTATACAAAAAGTATTGTGATGATAATGAAGGAAAACTTTCTCAAATAAAAGCACAAATAGTTTCCGCAAAAAATTTAAGTGTTTGGGCAAAAAAAATAAAATTGCACAAATATATTTTGATAAGCAAAAGCGAAGATTTGAATTTTGCAAGACAAAGAGAATCTTTGTTATGCGATTCTTTTGAAGCCGTTATAGGTGCCATATTTTTAGATTCCGACTTTGAAAAAGTAAAAGAGTTTATAAATAATTTTTTAAATTCGGAACAAAGTATAGAACTAATCGATTATAAAACTTCTTTGCAGGAATTGGTTCAGGCAGAATTTCAAACTTTGCCGGAATATAGAGTTGTAAAAGAATATGGTCCCGATCACGATAAAAAATTTGAAGTTGCGGTCTTTATAGAAAACAAACAGTTTGGTTTTGGCAGAGGAACCTCTAAAAAAGAAGCCGAACAGAATTCCGCCAAACAAGCTTATAAGAAACTGAACAAGTAATTTATAATTTACAATTTATAATTTATAATTTTGGTAAAAATTTGCAGAGCAAATTTTTGATAAAAAACAAGCTTTTTGCGAAGCAAAAACACATTAATTATACATTGTAAATTATAAATTGTAAATTGTCGTAATAGAGGGGTAAACAAAAATGATGAATTATTTTTTAAGTGAAGAAGAGCAAATGATTGTTGATACAGCAAGACAAATTGCTCAAGAAAAAATGAAACCTGTAAGAGAAAAATATGATGAAGAAGGAACTTTCCCTTGGGATATCGTAAAAGAATTGGCAGATGCCGGTCTTTGCGGAGCATATATTCCCGAAAAATACGGCGGATTCGGTGACGGAAACATAATGAATTTAGTTCTTGCTACCGAAGAGCTTTGTAAAGTTGACGGCGGTGTTGCATTATGTTTGGCTGCAACGGCACTCGGAACCCTTCCTATTCTTATCGGCGGAAACGAAGAACAAAAACAAAAATATTTGCCCAGAATCGCGGCAGGTACGGTGGCGGCGTTCGGTTTAACGGAACCTTCTGCAGGTTCTGATGCAACCGGTATGAAAACCGTTGCAACAAAAGATGCAAACGGTGATTATATCCTTAACGGAACAAAATGCTTTATAACAAATGCAGGTGATGCGGAAGTTTATACGGTATTTGCAAAAACAAATCCTTCAAGAGGAGCAAGAGGAATTTCCGCTTTCATACTTGAAAAAGGTATGGAAGGTTTTTCTTTCGGTAAAAAAGAAAACAAAATGGGTATCAGAGCTTCTTCTACAAGAGAATTGATATTCAATAACTGCAAAGTTCCCAAAGAAAATTTGTTGGGTAAAGAAGGTCACGGTTTAATGATAGCTCAAGCAACACTTGATGCTTCAAGACCGGGAGTTGCCGCACAAGCTTTAGGTATAGCAGCCGGAGCATTGGAAGAAGCAGTAGCATATTCAAGAACAAGAGTACAATTCGGTCAACCTATATCATCATTCCAAGCAATACAACATATGCTCGCGGAAATGGCAACAAAAGTTGAAGCTTCAAGAGCACTTTTATATTCCGTTGCAAGAATGATAGATGATAACAACAAAAAAGATCCTAAAGACAGAGTTAGAACAAGTAAAGAATCCGCAATGGCAAAATTGTTTGCTTCCGAAACTGCAATGCAGGTTACAACCGATGCTGTTCAAATTTTCGGCGGATACGGATATTGCAAAGAATATCCTGTAGAAAAAATGATGAGAGATGCAAAGATTACAACATTGTATGAAGGTACAAGCCAAATACAAAAGAACGAAATTGCTTTGAACTTAATAAAAGAACAAGCAAAAATGTCAAGATAATTTTGCAGTATTTTAGTTTATATAAAAGGAGAAAGTATCATGCCACAAGCAAGATGTATGAAATGTAAAAAACAAGTAGAAGTAAAAAATCCTGAAGAAACAATCATGAAAAACGGAATGAAAGCAGTTAAAGGTGTATGCCCTGATTGCGGAACAAAAGTTTTCAAGATTTTGGGAAAGAAATAAACTTCTAAAACAATTTTTAAGGAGCTAATTATACATGTTTTTATAACGGTATATTAGCTCCTGTTTTATGAACAAAAATTTTGCAAAGCAAAATTTTGAGGTATAGAGGTATAGAGGAATAGAAGGATAGAAACAGAAAAAATTTTATTCTATATCCCAACTTATCCGTATTTCTAATCATTAAAATTCCATAAAAATTTTAGTCCATACCTCCATACTTCCATACATCCATACCTCAAAAATATGAAATATTTTTTATAAGGAATAAATCATGTCTACTCAACAAAATATCATAAGTTGGATAAGTGAAGAACTAAGTTTAAATTCGGGTTCGGTAACCGCCACCGTTAGCATGTTAGGTGAAGGAAATACCGTTCCTTTTATTTCAAGATACAGAAAAGAAAGAACAGGAAACTTAACGGAAACAGAAGTTAGAGGTGTTGCCGATAAACTTCAGTATTATATAGAGCTTGAAACAAGAAAAGAAACAATATTAAAAAGTATAGATGAACAAAAAAAATTAACACCCGAACTTAAAAAACAAATAGAACTTTGCAGAGAAAAAACAAAGTTGGAAGATATATATTTACCTTACAAGCCCAAAAGAACAACAAAAGCAACAATTGCAAAACAAAAAGGGTTGGAACCTCTTGCACAAATGATACTTGCTCAAGATATTATGGTATCAAAAACCGTAAATAAAGATGAAATAGTGTCTAAATTTTTAAATAAAGAAAAAGGTGTATTAACCGTAAAAGAAGCACTAACCGGTGCAATAGATATTATAGCTGAACAAATATCCGATAATGCCTTATACAGGGGCATTATGAGAAATTTTATTTT
>JAEEGF012139696.1_pt1 | contig 29331 bp, 23 predicted proteins | sample 9134171 | NCBI WGS metagenome assembly JAEEGF01 (sample SAMN16246542, study PRJNA631951) | gut metagenome | biome: gut microbiome; feature: rumen; material: AP-attached | host: Bos | place: Iran: Karaj | collected 2018-10 | reverse complement strand
GATGCAAAGGCAAACATTAAGATCTTTGTCTGCTTTGCCATTCTGATTCTGTTTGCCTGCTTACCGGCTGCGGGTTATGCCCTTACAGCTTTTGCTTATGTAATAAACAGATGGACCTTCGCCTTTGCACTGTGCGCGGCTTTTATGATGGTGGATACCTGGGATGATCTGTTTAAGGTAAAATGGGCTCAGATGGCAGGAATGGTTGTTTCTGCAATATTGTTCTATCTTCTTTGCAGAGTTGCCCATAACAGAGGCTATGACAGTGCCATGGCTGAGCTTAAGATCATGGCGGCAGGTATTATTGTGGTTCTGGTAATGGGACTTGTTAACAGCCTGATCCGCAGCGCCGACAGCCTTGCAGTAAAGATAACAAGGGTCACAGCCCAGATACTGATATTCTGCCTGTCTCTTTTTGGAATCGTAGTTAACGGATATTACGGCTATTCCCCTGAGCAGGGCAATATGATAGTGGAGTATTACACCGAGGTTACTCCCGAGAGTATGAATATTCTTCTTGAGAGCACCGAGGTTCAGGCGGTAAAAGAGGCGGTGGAGACCAAGGGTGAGGACCCCAACGGATTCTACAGATACTCCGGCAGGGACCTTGTCTGGAATGCTTCTCTTATAGAGGGTATATCCTCAACCCAGTTTTACTGGAGCCTTGCCAACGGAGTGGTTTCAGACTACTTCAAGGAAATGGGCAACAACGATCAGCAGAATTTCGCTTACACTGCGCTGGATGACAGGGCCATACTCAATACTCTGGCGGGAGTTCGCTATTATTCTCTGAGATATTATACAGATGAAGAGGTGAGATTTGTTCCTTACCGCTTTATTCATCAGCATGACAGATACAATTTTGCTGTTTTTGAAAATATGAATCCTCTTTCTCTGGGATATGCCTATTACAACGTGATCCCTAAGAAGGACTATCAGGAGATGACTGCTGTTGAGAGGCAGGAGGCTCTGCTGTACGGAATCGTCCTCGATAAGGACGATACAAACTATCCTGAGGCAGAGATTTCCTACAGCTTCCGGGATGTGCCCTTCGAGATCTCCGGTGAGGGAGATGTGGTCCTGGAGGAGGGCAAGTGGACTGCCCAGGCTGGATCTGCCATTCATATTAAATTCAAGGGCCTTGAGAACTGCGAGACCTACCTGTGGCTTGACGAGCTCTATGTGGATTCTCCCTGCGACTATCCCCTTATGAACATTCAGGCCATAGCACAGGATAATGTCATAACCACCAAGTCCATCTGGTACAAGACTGAGAAGAACCAGTTCTACAGTGACTGGCATGACTACCTTCTCAACATGGGCTACGCAGAGCAGGCCAAGGATGAGATAGTAATTCACTTTACCGAGAACGGAACCTATACCTTTGACGACCTTAGGATTTATTGCCAGCCTCTTGTTAATTACGAGAATCAGGTGAGAATCTTAAGCCAGGATATGCTTGAAAATATTGAACTTCACAAGAATCCGATTTCCTATGCCACCAACAAGGTTACCGGCACAATCGATATGGAGGATGATGGCATCATGTGCCTTACAATTCCTTATTCCAAGGGCTGGCGCGCCTACGTTGACGGCAAGAAGACAGAACTTACCAAGGCCAATACCATGTTTATGGCTCTGAAGCTCGACAAGGGAAGCCACGACATAAGGCTTGAGCATCACACTCCGGGGCTTTTGTCAGGATTTATACTGAGTATTCTTGGACTTGTGCTGTTGGTAATACTTATAAGATCAGAGAAAAAGCAGAAGGTGGGAGAAGAAAATGCTTAAGAAACTTAAAAACGAAAAGCTTCAGGATACATTACTGTGGATCTTCATGGTCATTGGAGGACTATTTACTCTTTTCCTGATCTTCAAAAAAGACTTTTATATGGAAAACAGTGACATCGCTTCCGATATGATCCTGGGTAAGCTCCTTAGCACCGAAGGCGGCATAATGAGCCGGAACTGGTATTATTCCACGGAGCTTCATGTTATCCATACACAGCTGATCTACAAGCTTTTGTTCTACATATGGCCGGATAACTTTCTTATGGTAAGGCTTGTGGCCGCGGTGATCTTTCTGGTGCTTATTGTGGCGTCCTTTATGTATATGGCCAAGGGAGCAGGACTTTACAGAGAAGGGCTTTTTGCAGCCAGCATTCTCACCTGGCCCTTCGGACAGTGGTACGTAAGGATCGTAACCTTCGGACAGTCCTATGTTACCTACTTTATAATCGCATTCTTTTCCATGGGACTGTTTTTCAGAGCTGTAAGACCTGTGGTGGGAGGGATCTCTGAGGATGAGGACTCAAGGGAAAATAAGGCTGTGCTCTTTATCCTCCTGGGACTTCTTGCCATAGTATCCTTCGCGGCGGGACTTGGCGGAGTTAGACTACTTATGATCTGCTACGCACCATTGATGGCAGCAAGTCTTCTTGTGCTCTTATATGCCCACTACTATATGTTCAAGAATAAGACCAAATCTGGTAAAATAGCGGCTGCTGCCAACAGAATATTTATTGTGGCCCTTGTACCTTTTGTTTTTTCCTGTATAGGTCTTTACATTAACCGAAAGATTCTTTGCAATAAGTATCATTTCCAGGATCAGTTCAGGGAGCTCTGGAAGAACTTTTCCTTCGATGCTATTGCCAATACACTGACTGATGCCTTCACTTTGTTCGGCTGGCATGCCAATGTTAATTTTGTAAGCTGGCAGGGAATCATCAACTGCCTTAACTTTATTTTGCTGGTATTGCTTATAGGAAGCATTGTCAGAGTTTACAAGAGATTTTTCAGATATGGGGAGATGACGCAGCTGTTTTTGCTTTACGTAGGAACCCTTACTCTGGTGACTACTGTGGTTTTATCCTGCAGCTACAAGTATTATTCCTATTACTGGCTTCCTGTTATTCCCTATTTCCTTCTGATCCTGGGAATAGAGTTTAAATATGAGGAATCAGGCTATATAAGACATTATGAGCCTGTAATAGGTCTGTTTGTGGGACTTTGCATAGCTACCGCCAGTGTTTCTGTTTATGCTGATCCCAATCCTGAGGATATTTATCAGGACTATGCCATCACCGATGCGATTGAGTGGATCAAAGGAACGGATTATACCGATGGTTTTGCTCTTTTCTGGTCCAGTAACGTGGTCATGGCGCTGACTGACGGCCGCATCGATATGCACACTGTCAAGGAGATAGACCATCTTGAGGATCTGGATAACGCATATCCCTGGCTTCAGAATGTGGAACACACAATGAGTCTTCCTGAAGGCAGATTCTTTGTACTGGTAAGCGCCAGGGATTATGATCTGGGTAACCCCGGCAGTGCTGATATCTTCAGGCTTTCAGATCACCTTATCTACGGAACCGACAGCGCATATATTTATGGTTTTGAGAGCATGGAGGACTATCTGTACGCAGTTTCTACTGCACAGTAAAGATTCGTATAATGTGAGATTGATTTTTTATCTCCTATATGTATAATACTATCCATGAAAAATTCATGGATAGTACAAAGTATAAAAAATAAGAAAACGGACATGATCCCCTACTGGGGCGAGTTCTTCGGCCCTTCAGCGGTGGATGCCATTCTTGAAAGCGAAGATTTTCACCCCTATATGAATAAAAAAGGGGAGTATATAAGAAGTGTGATGATAAGTGACAGTGAGAAATGGCTGTGTGTTGCTGAACGCTATTATCCACTGGACCTGGTGGCATTTTATTCACCCACCGATGACTTTTTTGTTTTTATAGACGGCAGAAGGATAGAGGCCCGTTATGGTGCTAGTAGTGATGAGGAGCGCCTGGCCCTTAAGGAGCTTTTCGGACCCTTCGCCTACAGAGAGGGCAAGCATACTTACTTTTACCCGGACAAGAACTATAAGACGGGCAAGCCTCCTGTATGGATCTATGATCAGGAGTGTGTTCAGGCCTTTGAAAAAATGGGATTTGAATCGCCTTTTCATGACAAATATCACAGCGTTCTGGTGGCTCTTGAATATGACTACAGCCAGAATGACAGCGAATACGGCCCCTGGAAAAAGGTCTATGACAAATACGCAGAGGCAGTAAAAGAGATTATTTCCTCAGACTTAAGGAAGTTTAGATATGACTGGGAAGTGGCCATGCTGAGTGTTGAGTTCAAGGCCTACGATCCCAAGAGGCAGCTTCGAAGAGAACTGGGGAATCTTTCAAGACCGGAAAATGCATTCAAGGTTCTTAACAGCATGGTACTTGATGATGATTCCATCAGGCAGATAGCAGCTGCAATAAGGGATGGTCAGATAGAGGACTTCGATAAGATATTTGATCTGAAGGCCTATGAGGATCCTTTTTATGTTTGTAACTGCATAAGAATGCTGGAAATGCTGGAGCAGCCCAGGAACCTTATTGGAATATCTTTTCTTTTTGACTGCCTTGGAGATATAACGGAGCCCTATTACAAAATGGCTACTGAGCTTCTTGTTATGTTCCATGACGATATGCTTATATCGGTGCTGGAGAGCCAGTTCAAATGCGCCATTGAGGCCGAGGACGTTCTGAAGGTAGCGGGACTTATGGCTTTTTCAGAGAGAATACATCACAAACTTGTAGGATAAGAAGAGAGAAAAATGCGAAATTATAAGTTTACCATAAGCTATGACGGAACAAGGTTCTTCGGATGGGAGAGACAGCCCGGCAAGGATATGACAATTCAGGGGAAGCTGGAGTCTGTTCTTAAGAAGATGACCGGTACCGAGGACATCAATCTTATAGGAGCCGGAAGGACAGACGCAGGGGTTCATGCAAGAGCCATGACTGCCAACTGCGTCCTGGATACGGATATGACTGAAGGGGAGATTCAGGATTATATGAACAAATACCTTCCGGAGGACATCAGTGTCAATGAGGTCAGGGCCTGCTCTGACAGATTCCATTCCAGATACAATGCCATTGGCAAGACCTACCGCTACACCTGCTGGTATGGGGCGGCAAAGCCTGTTTTTGACAGGAAGTACGTGACTGTACTGGAGCAAAAGCCCGATGTGGAGAAGATGAGACTGGCCTCACAGGCCCTTATCGGAACCCATGATTTTAAGAGCTTCTGCGGCAATTCCAAGATGAAGAAGTCCACTGTCAGGTGCGTGGACAATATCAAAATAGAGGAGAGTGGCAGCTACATCCGTTTCTATTTCCACGGCAACGGATTCCTTCAGAACATGGTGAGGATCCTCACCGGAACCCTTCTGGAGGTGGGCTACGGCAATATTCCTGTGGAAGAGATGAAGGACATACTGGAAGCCTGTGACAGACAGAGATCCGGACCCACTGCAAGGCCTGAGGGACTTTGTCTTATGAAGGTGGACTACTGATCGGATAACAAATGAGGGGTTATTATGAGTAGAAAAAGTATTCTGGTGCTGATCTTTCTTGCTGCACTATGTTTATGTCCCATGAAGGCCAAGGCCTCCGGGACAGGGGCTGTGGCAATAGGCTCAGCTACTATAAATACAGAGAAGGTAAATGTCACAGTGTCTGCATCGGATTTGCCGGACAGTGACGATGGGAAGTTCTATCTTTTTGCGGAGAAGGTATATCAGACCGGCCCCGCCGGTGCCCCGGTGGCATCTCTTCCCATGGGAACCTACGTGACTTTTTCTGTGCCTCTTGAGAGAAAGACCCCATCCTGTCATCTCTATGACAAGTTTCAGGTGGCGGTGCTTCAGGGTGGCGCCTTTGTGCCTGTAACCGGCAGCAGATATATCACCAATCCTGAGGTGCTCTGCGGCTACAGCCCTCAGAGAAAGAACAACGGCAAAAAGGGTCTTATTCTTGACGGTGCCAAGATCGGTAACGGCAATACCGAGGCTCCTGCTCTCGGAGTGCAGCAGGCTGCCTATAATATCAACCTTGAGGATGTGATAGGAGGAAACGGCGGCGTTGTCTATGAGTATAACGGCAAGGTGTACCACTACGATTCCTCATACCTTAGCCAGTACGACCACTGTGCAAGGACCTGCACAGAGCAGGGGATGGGAGTTACCATGGTGCTCCTAAATCCCTATAAGCCAGGCCAGGAGTTTATGATATCTCCTTATTCAAGACCCGGCATGGGAAAGGCCAATTACTACATGATGAATACCTCAGAGGATCAGGGACTGGAGAATCTGGAGGCAGTAGTGTCATATCTGGCCTACAGATATAACGGACAGAATGGCTTCGGGCAGGTGGACAACTGGGTGATAGGCAATGAGATCAATGCCAAGAATGCCTGGAATCATACCGATGTATCGGATCTTATGATCTATGCCCAGCTCTATGCAGATGAGCTCAGGGTCTGCTATACCGCCATTAAGACCAGAAATGCCAATGCTACGGTGTGCTGCAGCGTGGATCAGAATTGGACCTATATCCATAATCCATCATATTTTTCTGCAAGAAGCTTTTTAGAGGCCATGAATGCATGCATCTGTGCTCAGGGCAACTTCGACTGGGCTCTGGCGCAGCATCCCTATAACTATCCTCTCACCTGGACCAGCTTCTGGACTCCCAAGGATGCCCAGGCTGCGTCTATGATACAGCACAGCATTGATTCTCCTTACATTTCCATGGAGAATATAGAGCAGCTTACGGACTACATGGGGCAGGCAGCCATGCTCAATACCAAGGGAGCGGTGCGCCCGATACTCCTTACTGAGGTTGGATATTCCTCCACCCAGGGTGAGGAAGCCCAGGCGGCAGCTATTGTTTACGCATATCAAAGAGCCGCTACCAATCGATATATAAATATGATAGTATTTAATCGTCAGACTGACGCTGCGGATGAAGTGGCCGGCGGTCTTTCTGTGGGGCTTACCAGGCAGGATGGCTCAAGAAAGCTTGCCTTTGAATTTTACCAGCAGATGAACGGCACCGCTGCAGATGCCTATATACAAAGGGCGGCTTCCTACATGGGAATTGGGGACTGGGCAGCTGCCATGAATGCCAGATAACGGGGATTTACTTGAATGAGGATAATTGATTATTACAACTATATAGCTACGGCTGTCTGCATCGCTATCGGTGTGGCAGCCGTTGTTATTTTTGGTAAAGGCTATAACAGCCGCGGCAGGAAAAAAGTGGTCTATACCTGGGAGAATGGGATTACATATCTTCTTCTTGCAGGAATAATGCTGATTGCTTCTTTTCTGCGTCTTTATAAATTGGGAGAGATTCCCTTGGGATTGCAGCAGGATGAGGCTTCTGTGGGCTATGAGGCCTTCGCTCTTGCCAGGTATGGCATTGACAGAAACGGCTATCCCTATCCCGTTTATCCCATAACCTTCGGATGCGGAGGCGGAAGTCCGCTTCTTATCTATATCAACATGTTTTTTATAAGGATCTTCGGAACAGGAGTCTATGAGCTGAGAATTATTCCGGCTGTCTGTGGCATCCTTACGGTTCTTCTGTTTTTCTTTATCCTGAAGGAGGCCTACAGACATGGCAAGTACGAGGACAACAGAAATGCCATAGCTCTCTGCGGCACCGCTTTTCTGGCGATCTGCCCCTGGCACGTGATCCTTTCCAGGTGGAGCCTTGACAGCAATATCATGCCCTTTGTGTTGGCTCTTGCCACATACCTGTTTATGGTGGCGGTGAGAAAGCATAGCACCCTGCTGTACGCTTTGAGCGCAGCTGTATATGCCATCTGCATGTACACCTATGGCTCAGCCAGCATAGTTGTGCCTCTGACCCTGTTTTTTGCCCTTGTATACTGCATGAAAAAGAGGGCTATCAGCCTTGGACAGCTCATTACCTCCGGAGTGGTATTCCTTGTTATCTTTGCGCCGCTCCTGGTATTCTACGGAGTTAATTATCTTGGACTTCCCGAGATATATACGAGCTTTTTTACCATTAACAGATTCACCGCATCCAGAAGCGGAGAGGTGTTCCTTAAACTGGACAAGACCCTTCCTTCCCAGATCCTGCATAACATTGTAACCCTTATTAAGATCGTGACCTTCGGGGATGACAGCGATATGGTGTGCCATTACATTCCCGGCTATGCCACTCTTTTTGAATTCACCTTTCCCATTACTTTTATTGGCATTGTGGTGTCCTACAAGGAGGTTATACAGGGCTTTTCATCTGTGGGAAGGAGCCACAACAGCTACGAAAGGACCATGAATCTGGGCCGGACCTCAGAGGATGAGAACAGGACCATCAATGTTATCTGGAATTCTACTCTGCTGGCCTGTGTTATCCTGTCAATCCTGATAACTGCCGACATCAGCAGAATGGTAATGATATTTTTGCCCCTCCTGTTTTTCTTTGTGAAGGGGGCAGCCTTTGTTTCGGATCAGTCCAAAAAGATGGTGGTGGTCCTTATTGCGCTGGTGCTTTTTGCTTCAGGAGCCTTTGAAAGGGACTATTTCAGAATTTACAACGAAAATACCAGAAGCATTTTCATGCCCACCTACGGCGAAGCCATAAAAAGAGCCTACGAGGTAGCGGGGGATGACAGGCCTATTTATTCCACATATGAAGGGCTTTCCGCCCCATACATGGTGGCTCTTTACTATACGGAATATGATCCGGCAAAGTTTGCAGAAACAGTGGTTTATAAGGAACCTGACGCGGAATTCCGCATTGCAAGCTCCTTCGGGAACTTCTATTTTGGGGATCTGCCTGAGAATGTCCTTGATAAACAGTACTCTGATACGGTTTTTGTGGTGGCTGATTCTGAGGTTTCGTTATTTGCAAAAAGTAGCGAACATGTGGTCGAAAACAGGGGCGGATATTCGGTGGTCTACCGGTCAATTTCTGAGTAAAAAATAAACAAAATTTTATAAAGTTTATAACTTGGTTATAAAGCTAAAATATGCATAAAATCTGGGCGTGGCACCTATATTTATGGTCCGGAATCCGACATAATATATATATAAATTCTATTGTTGGAGGTGCCTATGAAGAAACGGATTTTTTCAATTTTAGCAGCTATGGGGATAGCTCTTTTTTTTACTGCAGGAACACTAATGGCACCTTCTGATTCTTCTGTTGCTGTCGCAGCAGAGCCATCAGCCGGAAACATTAAAATTGAAAGTGAATACACAATACCGGACGATATGGGCTGGTGTACTTATTATGTGCTTGTGGCTACCAATGAAACCGGTAAGGATATAGCAGTAAGTGCGGATTTCACATCCTTTGATAAAAACGGGAAGCCCCTTAACAAGGTTAATGATTATGCCGAGGCCGTTAAAAAAGGACAGAAATTCATTCTCTACGGGCAGTTTGTTAACAGCAAAAATCCCGGAATGAAATCCGTCAAATATGACCTGACCGTCAAGGAAACAGAGAACTGCACCTATTCCTCCATTAACCTGGATGCTTCCAAGAAGGGAAGCTGCCTGGAGGTCAGCGCCACCAATTATTCCGAGAAGGATATTCAGGGTGTGGGTGTCAGGACCGTGTTCCTTAAAAACGGCAAGGCTGTTGCCTTTGATACGATCAATATCGCAGACGCAGGCTATACCTTCCACGGCGGAAGCACCAATTCACAGGCCATGGGAGTCACAGCGGGAGACTATGACGAGTATATTATGACCTATACTTCAGCCGGAAACCTTGTGGCAGGCAATTTCTGATAGTGTTTCTTATTTAAATCGCATATTTGTGAGCATTTTACCTCGGGTGGTGTCAAAGACTACCCGAGGTTTCTTTATAAAAGCCTTTTGGTGTTGTAAAATCTGTGCTATACTATCATTTGGTTATATATAATTTTTTTTGAGAAAAGAGATTGTTTTTTGAATGGCATCAGGGGGCAGGAAAAAGAAAGAATACAGTAGCAGAATCAAGAAGCTTCGCAGGCTGATCGTTACCATGGTTGTTTTATCTTGTCTTATTCCTACCTGTATCTGCCTGGTTCTGTCTGTCCGATATGACAGGCTCAGGACCGAATATGAACAGCTCAGTGCTGACCTTGAGTGGTACAGAGGTCGCTATGGCAGCGAGATGGACATTCTGACCCAGGCTGCTGCGGAGGATGTATCCGTAACACGGGAGATAGCTACAGCCCAGCCTGAACCTGAGGAAGTCCAGATAGAAGATATGGAAGCCGAGGGCGAATACGAGGCGGATATCGCAGTGGTGGAGATGACCGGTGCTCAGAACCCTGAGGACATCGAAGGCACCAGATATGTATATCTTACCTTTGATGACGGCCCCAGTTCTTCCACCGATGAGATTCTGGATATTCTTGCTCAGTATGATGTGAAGGCTACATTTTTTGTGGTGGGCAAGCCTGATTCCAGATATACTGACGTATACAAGAGGATTGTTGACGAGGGACACACTCTGGGGATGCATTCCTACAGCCATAAGTACAGTGTTTTATACGATTCACTGGATTCCTTCAGGGCTGATCTAGATAAACTCAGAGTTTTTTTGTATGAAACAACAGGGGTCTGGTCCAAGTATTACAGATTCCCGGGAGGCAGTTCTAATTCAGTCAGCAAGATCGATATGGCGGAGCTTGCGACTTATCTACAGGGGCAGGAAGTCACTTTTTATGACTGGAACGTCTCAGCCGGAGATGACAGATCCGGTGCCAATGCAGATACAATATACAACAACATCGTTAATAATGTTCCCAGGTTTAAGCATTGCATAGTGCTTATGCATGACTCTGCAGACAAGAAGAGCACCGTGGAGGCATTGCCGGGAATAATTGAGGCAATACAGGCCATGGATGACACAGTGATAGTTCCGATAACGGATGACACGTTACCGGTTCAACATATCAAATACTAAGAAACAAGTAATGAATGGAGGATATGAAAATGGGATTCTTTTCAGAACTCAAGAGTGACCTTTCTCAGGCAGTGAACACACTTATGCCGGAGGATAATGACGCTGAGGCAACCAAGCCTGAAGCTGAGAAGAGTGAGCAGGGTAAGGGAGAAGAGAAGGCTGAGAAGGTTGATCTTGACACAATGTTGAATCGACTTGATGACATCAAGCTCGAGGACATCAAAGGGGAAGAACCTGCCGTAGAAGAAGTGGCAGAGCCTGAACCTGCAGCAGTAGAGCCTGAGCCTGCTTATGAAGCACCTAAGGCTGATCAGTATGAGAACAAGTTTGAGGCACAGCCCACAGCAGCTGTCAATGAGCCAGCACCCAGAAGCGCCCTTGAGGCCATCAGCGCAGGTAATGTTGACACATACACTGCTCATACAACTGTGAACAATGAAAATACATATAATTACGGGGGAAATGTAGCTATGGAGTTCTGACAGCAGACACCTACAGATGAGACAGCTGTCATCACTGACGGCATGGTTATCACAGGTGACGTTCAGACAACAGGATCACTTGATCTTGTAGGTAAGGTAGCAGGAAACATCCAGTGCCTTGGCAAGCTCAATGTGACAGGTGAGATCACAGGAGATTCTGATGCAGCAGAGATCTATGCTGAGTCAGCAAGGATCACAGGAGAAGTTAGATCAAGAGGCAGCGTTAAGGTTGGACAGAGCACTGTAATCGTTGGCAATATCTATGGTTCATCAGCAGTTATTGCAGGTGCGGTTAAGGGTGACATCGATGTTCACGGACCTGTAGTTCTTGATACTACAGCCATCGTTATGGGTAACATCAAGTCCCAGTCAGTTCAGATCAACAACGGCGCTGTTATCGAGGGTATGTGCTCTCAGGCTTATGCCGATGTTAATCCTTCTGAGTTCTTTGAGACACTTAGAAACAGATAAATAGAATATTGGAGTGAACAATGAGAATTTTATTAAAGCTTAGCGGTGAGGCCCTGGCAGGCCCTAAAAAGACAGGCTTTGACGAAGAGACTGTCAGAAAGGTTGCACTTCAGGTTAAACAGCTTGTTGACAGCGGAACACAGGTTGGTATCGTTATCGGCGGCGGTAATTTCTGGCGCGGACGTACCAGCGAGAATATTGACAGAACTAAGGCTGATCAGATCGGAATGCTTGCTACAATCATGAACTGCATCTATGTTTCCGAGATCTTTAGAAGTGAGGGTATGATGACCAACATACTTACTCCATTCGAGTGTGGCTCATTTACCAAGCTTTTTTCTAAGGACAGGGCTAACAAATATTTTGCCCACAACATGGTTGTGTTCTTTGCCGGCGGCACAGGACATCCTTATTTCTCCACCGACACAGGAGTTGTGCTTCGTGCCATTGAGGTAGAAGCTGACTATATTCTTCTTGCCAAGGCTGTTGACGGCGTTTATGATTCAGACCCGGCCAAGAACCCTGATGCCAAGAGATATGATACAGTATCCATCGATGAGGTTATTGCCAATAACCTTCAGGTTGTTGATATGACTGCATCCATACTTGCAAGAGATAATAAGGTTCCCATGAGAGTCTTTGCACTCCAGGAGGAAGGCAGCATTGTTAAGGCAGCTACAGGTGAGTTCAACGGAACCACTGTAACCTGCTGATAATTCTAGGAGGAATAATGTATGAACGAGAGAGTAAAAGCTTATAATGACAAAATGCAGAAGTCATTTGATTTCCTCAAGGAGGAGCTTGCTTCTATCCGTGCAGGAAGAGCCAATCCCCACGTACTTGATAAGATAAAGGTAGATTATTACGGAACACCTACACCCATTCAGCAGGTAGGTAACCTTTCAATTCCTGAGGCTCGTATTATTCAGATCGCACCTTGGGATAAGAGTCTTCTTAAGGATATCGAGAAGGCTATTTTGGCTTCAGATCTTGGTATCACTCCAAGCAATGACGGAACAGTCATCAGACTTGTTTTCCCTGAGCTTACCGAGGAGCGCAGAAAGCAGCTTACCAAGGACATCCGCAAGAAGGGTGAGGATGCCAAGGTTGCAGTAAGAAACGTTAGACGTGACGGAAATGATGCCTTCAAGAAGCTTAAGGGATCTGATGTATCCGAAGATGAGATCAACGATCTTAACGATGAGCTTCAGAAGATCACAGACAAGTTCATCAAGGATATAGATGTAACCATCGAGGAAAAGAATAAGGAAATCATGACAGTCTGATCTATAGACTTAAGGATCTGATTATGGAAGAGAATTTAAACATACCCGAACATGTGGCGATCATTCTGGACGGTAACGGAAGGTGGGCCAAGGAAAAAGGCATGCCAAGGAACTATGGTCACATGCAGGGCGCCAAGGCTGTTGAGGATATTCTGGTGGATGCCAGAGATCTTGGTATCAAGTACCTGACAGTCTATGCTTTTTCAACTGAGAACTGGTCCCGTCCTGAGGCGGAGGTATCTGCTCTTATGACGATTCTTCGGAATTACCTCAAGACCAGTATTAAGAAGTCCATGAAGAATAATGTCCGCTGCCGCGTTATCGGTGAGAGATCAGCTCTTTCCGATGATATCAATGCAGCTATTACTGAGCTCGAGGAGGCTACAGCAGGCAATACCGGCCTTACCTTTACCATTGCCATCAATTATGGCGGCAGGGATGAGATAACTAGAGCTGTAAGGAAGGTTGCTAAGAAGGTAGAGAGCGGAGAGATCACTGCGGATGAAATTACAGAGAAGATGATAGCAGAGAATCTGGATACAAGTTTTATGCCTGATCCGGATCTTCTCATCAGAACCTGCAATGAGCAGAGAATTTCCAATTATCTTTTATGGCAGTGCGCCTATACTGAGTTCTACTTTACACCTGTGGCATGGCCTGATTTTAACAAGGATGAGCTTGTTAAGGCTATTGAGGCATATTCAGGCAGAAACAGGAAGTTTGGCGGACTTAAAACCTAAAATAAGGCTGGTATAACAAATTGAAAACTAGAGTTATCAGTGGTGTTATAATAGCGATTGTGCTGGCAGCTGTGCTGATTCCCGGAGGATATGTGCTTTCCGCTACACTGTTTGCTGTATCCTGCATCAGTTTTTTTGAACTGACCAGAGCGACAGGTGTTCATGAACAGGGGAAACGTTGTAATTCCATCGAGATTTGCGGATACATTTCGATACTGGTGCATTATGTACAGATGATGGTTGCGAGGGATTACAGATATTATATTTTTTCTGTGATGTTTGCCTTTTTCCTGATAATGGTATGCTATGTGGTCAGCTTTCCAAGGTACACATCGGTTCAGGCAATGACGACGTTCTTCTGTTTTGTATATGCACCGGTGAATATGTCCTTTGTATATTTGCTTCGAATCAGACAGTATGGCATTTATCTTGCCTGGATCCCGTTTATAGCCTGGGTATGTGATACCTGTGCTTATTTCGCGGGAAGAGCCCTTGGCAAACATAAGCTTGTGCCGGTATTGTCGCCCAAGAAGACCGTGGAAGGAGCCATAGGCGGCGTCCTTGGCAGCATGGCTGTGGGATGCATTTTCGGCTATCTCCTCTATGTGAATGAAATCCATAATGTTAGTGTGTTCTATATCATGCTGATCGTTACCTTTGTAGGCAGCATTATTTCCCAGGTAGGAGATCTTCTTGCATCGGGAATTAAGAGAAATCACAATATCAAGGATTATGGTGCACTCATTCCCGGTCATGGCGGAATAATGGATAGATTCGACAGTGTGATATTTGTAATACCATGTATTTATTTTCTTACGGCGGTACTTGTGCCACTGATCAGTTAAAAAACTAGGGAGAATCCTGATTTGGGGATTCTCCTTTTTGTTTTTGAGGTATTATGGTATTATTTTCTAGTATAAAATTTTGACATTGATCCATTTTTAAGGAGCTATAGATGAGAAAGATAATACTACTTGGTTCCACCGGATCCATCGGAACCCAGACTTTAGATGTTGTAAGGAACAATCCTGATGAGCTTACTGTGGTTGGCCTTGCGGCTAATACCAATTCCAAGATGGTTGAAGAGCAGATAAGAGAGTTTCATCCTGCCTATGCCTGTATGTTTGATGAGAATGCAGCCAGGGACCTGAAGGAGAGAGTTAAGGACCTTGATGTTAAGGTATATAGCGGCATGGATGGACTTTTAGAACTGGTCAGCGTTCCTGAGGCAGATACAGTGCTGACTGCTGTTGTGGGCATGATCGGAATAAGACCTACCATCAGAGCTATAGAAGCCGGCAAGGATATCGCCCTTGCCAACAAGGAGACCCTGGTATGCGCCGGTCACATTATCATGCCCCTTGCCAAGGAGAAGGGCGTTGCTATTCTTCCTGTTGACAGTGAGCACAGCGCGATTTTCCAGTCCCTTAACGGAGAGCCCGGGGACAAGGTTGAGAAGATTCTTCTTACAGCCAGCGGCGGTCCCTTCAGAGGGAAAAAGATCGCAGATCTTGAGAATATGACAGCGGCTGATGCCCTTAAGCACCCCAACTGGGATATGGGGCCCAAGGTTACCATTGATTCCTCATCCCTTGTGAATAAGGGGCTGGAAGTCATGGAGGCAAGATGGCTTTTTGACGTGCCCCTTGATAATATTCAGGTGGTGGTTCATCCCCAGAGCATCGTCCACAGTGCGGTTCAGTTTGTGGACGGCGCTGTTATTGCGCAGCTTGGTGTTCCTGATATGAAGCTGCCCATACAGTATGCACTCTTTTACCCGGACAGAAGACCTATGAATGAAAAGAGGCTTGATCTGTTCGAGCTGGGAAGCCTGACCTTTGAGAAGCCCGATACCGATACCTTCAGAGGGCTTAAGCTTGCTTTTGATGCTGCAAGGATCGGGGGCAGTATGCCAACAGTATTTAATGCGGCCAATGAGATGGCGGTTAAGAGTTTTATTAAGGGAGATATCAGATATCTTCAGATTTACGACATGATTGAAGGTGCCATGGAGCATCACAAGGTTATTGCAAATCCTACAGTGGAGGAGATCCTTGCTGCTGAGGCACAGACCTACGAGTATTTGGATAGATAAGGAGATAAGTTTTTAAATGTTAGTCAGTATTCTAATTTTTATGATAATATTCGGGGTTCTGGTGGCCTCCCATGAGTTTGGACATTTCATTGTGGCCAAGACCGGCGGCATCAGAGTCAATGAGTTTTTTATCGGCATGGGACCCACTCTCTGGAAGAAGCAGAAGGGAGAAACTCTTTATAGCATCAAACTCCTTCCCATTGGAGGAGCCTGCGTCTTTGACGGCATGGACCCCGTGGAAGAGGAGAAGGAAGGCCTGGATGAACATTCCTTCAGAAATGCTCCTGTGTGGAGACGAATTGCCACATTGTTTGCAGGTCCCTTTGCCAATTTCCTGATCGCATATATTCTTGCGGTATTTCTTGTAAGCTTCTCAACCTGGGACTTTCCGGTTATCACTAAGATGACAGAGGATTCCGCTGCAGCCGAGGCCGGCATGCAGGAGGGAGATAAGTTTATCTCCGTTGACGGTGAGAAGGTATACATGGCAGGTGAGGTTACTCTTATTTCCCAGTTTGCGGAAGGAAGCCCCATGGAGATCGTATATGAGAGGGATGGCCAGAGATATACAACAACCCTCCTTCCCAAGTACAGCGAGCAGGACAAGAGATATTACATGGGAATCTATCTTGGGGAATATGAGAGAATTCAGGGACCCCAGGCTCTTAAATACGGTTGGTATCAGGTTCGTTATTATTTCAAGACCACCTACAGAAGCCTTGCTCTTCTGGTTAAGGGCAGACTTTCCAAGGATGATGTTTCCGGACCTGTGGGAATGGTGAAGATGGTGGATGACACCTATGAAGAGGTTAAGCCCTACGGTATTTCTGCAGTGATTCTTACTATGTTGTCCCTTACAGTGCTTTTATCAGTGAACCTGGGCGTTATGAATCTTTTGCCCATACCTGCACTGGACGGAGGCCGTCTTGTGTTCCAGTTTATCGAGGTACTCTTCGGCAAACCTGTTCCCCCCGAGAAGGAAGGCTTTGTTCACATGATCGGAATGGTGGCCCTCATGGGACTTATGGTGTTTGTCTTATTTAACGATATTACAAAGTTCACAAGGTGATAGGAGGCCAATATGGCATACAGAGACAATACTAAAGTTGTAAAAATCGGCGACAGAGTGATAGGCGGCGGCAATCCTATCCTTATTCAGTCCATGACCAATACAAGGACTGAGGATGTCAAGGCAACTGTGGAACAGATCCATCGTCTTGAGGCGGCAGGCTGCGACATCATCAGATGCACCTGTCCTACAGAGGAAGCAGCCAGGGCTATAGGCGAGATCAGGAAACAGATCAGTATTCCTCTTGTGGCTGATATTCATTTTGACTATAAGATGGCCATAGCAGCCATGGAGAACGGAGCTGACAAGATAAGGATCAACCCCGGCAATATCGGTTCCAGAGACAGGATTGCAGCGGTGGTTTCCTGCGCCAAGGAGAGAAATATCCCCATCAGAGTCGGAGTTAACAGCGGCTCCCTTGAAAAAGAACTGGTGGAGAAGTACCACGGAGTTACCGCTGAGGGCCTTGTGGAGAGCGCTCTGGACAAGATCGGAATAATCGAGGATCTTGGTTATGACAACATGGTTGTCAGCATCAAGTCTTCTAACGTAATGCTTTGTGTCAAGGCTCATGAGCTTCTGGCCAAGCAGTGCGCATATCCTCTTCATGTGGGAATCACAGAGGCGGGAACTGTTTACGGCGGCAATATCAAGTCTTCTGTTGGACTTGGAATCATTTTGAATGAAGGCATCGGCGATACCATCAGAGTATCTCTTTCCGGAGATCCTGTGGAGGAGATCAAGACAGCCAAGATGATCCTTCGTACGCTTGATATCAGAAAGGGCGGAATAGAGGTTATTGCCTGCCCTACCTGCGGAAGAACAAGAATTGATCTTATTGGTCTTGCCAATCAGGTGGAGACCCTGGTGCAGAACTACGACCTGAATATCAAGGTCGCTGTTATGGGATGCGCCGTTAACGGCCCCGGAGAAGCCAAGGAGGCTGATATAGGAATTGCAGGCGGAGACGGAGAAGGACTGCTTATCAAGCATGGGGAGATCATCAGGAAGATACCTGAGGATCAGCTTCTGGCAGTACTTAAGGAAGAGCTTGATAATTTCCACTGATTTTTTGAGGTAAGGTATGTCTAAAGATTTTTTTGAGGTGTTTCCTGCCCTGAACCTTGATTCCCACACCCGGGAAATCATGGAGCAGACAGTGGTTGAGAAGGTTTCAACCACCAGGAAGCAGGATATTATCAGGATTTATATTTCAAGCACAAGGCTTATTGATAAGGCTGACATTGTAAAAGCTGAAAACGGCATCAAGAAACAGCTTTTTGCCGGACAGGATATAGTGATCAAGATCTACGAGAAGTTTTCACTGTCAGCCCAGTATACCCCTGAGAATCTGCTTGATATCTATAGAGAGAGCATTGAGGCAGAATTAAAAGACTATGACCATATGGAGTATAGTCTTTTTCGTTCTGCCAATTTTGTGTATCCGGACCAGGATAATCTTATAGTTCAGCTTGAGGACAGCGTTGTGGGACAGAAGAAGGCTCCTGACCTCATCAGAGTTCTGTCCAAGATCATCAATGAGAGATGCGGTCTGGAGGTGGCCATCACACCTGAGTTTGTGAAGGTTGAGAAGGAGACCACAGAGCCCGACTATTCCGGAGAATCAGCCAAGATGGCCAAACGCCTTGAGGCAGCTGAGCAGCAGGCTGAAGAAAAGAAGAGACTCAAAGAGGAGAAGGCTGCCCAGAAGGCAGAAGTTGCCAAGGCTCCCGCTAAGGAGCAGCAGGAAGCGCCCGCAGCTGAGAAGCCCTCATTTAAGGGTAAGTGGGCAGGCAAGAAGGGCGACTTTGGCGGAAGCTATAAGAGGTCCGATAATCCTGACGTTGTATTCGGAAGAGATTTCGAAGAAGAGGCCATGAAGCTGGTGGATCTTGTGGGCGAACTGGGAGAAGTTGTCGTTCACGGTAAGATCACCGCTTTCGACCAGAGAGATATCAAAAATGAGAAGAGTATCCTTATCTTCGACATCACAGATTTCACAGATTCCATCACCGTGAAGATGTTCGTAAAGACTGAGGATGCAGGCACTATCTGCAAGGATATCAAGCCCGGAGCCTTTGTTAAGGTTAAGGGTATTGCTGCCGTGGATAAATTTGATCACGAGCTTTCAATCCAGTCTGTGGCCGGTGTTAAGAAGATTCCTGACTTTACCACCAAGCGTGTGGACAGAGCTGAAGTTAAGCGTGTAGAGCTCCACTGTCATACCAAGATGAGTGATATGGATGGAGTTTCTGAGGTTTCAGATATTGTTAAGCAGGCCTACAAGTGGGGAATGCCCGGTATTGCCATCACTGACCACGGCGTTGTTCAGGCCCTCACCGATGCCAACCACGTATGGGAGGCACTGTACGATGGTGAGAAGAAGAGAAGGAAAGAGGCGGGAGAGCCCCCTATCGACAGGCAGGATTTCTTTAAGCTGATCCTGGGTGTGGAGGCCTATCTTGTTGATGACCTGAAGGAGATAGTTGTCAATGACAAGGGACAGCCTTTGGATGACACTACCTTCGTTGTATATGATATCGAGACTACAGGATTTTCCCCTATTAAGAATAAGATCATTGAGATCGGCGCCGTCAAGATAAGAAACGGCGAGATCATAGACAGATTTTCCGAGTTCATCAATCCTCAGGTACCTATTCCCTATAGGATTGAGAAGCTTACCAGCATCACTGACGACATGGTCATGGATGCTCCCACCAGGGAAGTTATCATCCCTAAGTTTGTGGAATTCTGTAAGGATGCAGTTCTTGTAGGACATAACGTATCCTTTGATACCAGCTTTATCAACCAGAACTGCAAGGACCTTGGAATAGATGTGGATTACACCACTGTTGACACCATGTGGCTGGCGAGATATTTCTTCCCGCTGCAGGCCAAGCATACCCTGGATGCGGTGGCCAAGACCCTCAACGTTGTGCTGGACCATCACCACAGAGCTGTGGATGATGCGGAGTGTACAGCACTTATTTTCAACAAGTTTGTACCTATGCTGAAGGAGCAGAAGGCGGTTAACCTTACTGATGTAAATATCCTTGGTAAGCCAACCCCTGAGATGATAAGGCACCTTCGTCCCAAGCACTGTATTATTCTGGCAAAAAATACTCTTGGAAGAGTTAATCTTTATACCCTTGTCAGCAAGTCCCACGTGGACTATTTCAGAAGATTTCCGCTTATACCAAAGAGCGAGCTGATGAAATACAGAGAGGGACTCATTATCGGCAGCGCCTGCTGCGCCGGCGAACTCTATGGCGCGGTGGTGGAGGGAAGACCTCCGGAGGAGATTGCCGGTATTGTATCCTTCTACGACTATCTGGAGATTCAGCCTGTCTGCAACAACCACTTTATGGTGGATTCCGACAGGTATGAGGATATCAATTCCGATGACGATATCAGAGCGATAAATAAAGAGATAGTAAGACTTGGAGAGCAGTTTAATAAGCCTGTTGTGGCTACCTGCGACGCCCATTTCCTGAATCCTGAGGATGAGATCTACAGGACCATTATCATGGCAGGAAAAGGTATGGACGAGGAGGAGCCTGCTCCTTTGTATGTAAGGACCACCGACGAGATGATGGCGGAGTTCGACTACCTGGGCGGAGAGAAGGCCAAGGAGGTCGTTATCGACAACACCAGGAAAATCCTGGAAATGTGCGACTCCATTTCTCCTGTGCGCCCGGATAAGTGTGCTCCCGTCATTGAGAACAGTGACGAGATCCTTACCAAGATCTGTTACGACAAGGCCCACGAGATCTACGGCGAGGACCTTCCTGAAATAGTTAAGGAGCGTCTTGAAAGAGAGCTCAATTCCATTATCAAGAACGGTTTCGCGGTTATGTATATCATCGCCCAGAAGCTGGTTTGGAAGTCCAACGAGGACGGATATCTGGTAGGTTCCCGAGGTTCCGTAGGTTCCTCCTTTGTGGCCTTTACTTCAGGTATCACGGAGGTTAATTCCCTAAGCCCTCACTATGTGTGCCCTAAGTGTAAATATTCGGACTTTGAATCCGAAGAGGTTGTGGCCTTCGGCGGTAACTCCGGCTGCGATATGCCGGACAAGAGATGCCCCAAGTGCGGAACCATGATGTACAAGGACGGATTCGATATTCCTTTCGAGACCTTCCTTGGATTCAAGGGAGACAAGGAGCCTGATATCGACCTTAACTTCTCCGGAGAGTATCAGTCCAAGGCCCACAAGTACACAGAGGTTATCTTCGGCTACGGACAGACCTTCAGAGCGGGAACCATCGCGGCTCTTGCCGATAAGACAGCTTACGGTTTCGTTAAAAAATATTATGACGGAATCGGAGCCAGCAAGAGAAAGAGCGAGATCAACAGAATAGTACAGGGCTGTACCGGTATAAGACGTGGTACAGGTCAGCACCCGGGAGGAATCATAGTTCTTCCTGTGGGAGAGGATATCAATTCCTTCTGTCCTGTGCAGCACCCTGCCAACGATATGACTACGGCTACAATAACTACACATTACGATTATCACTCCATCGACCACAACCTGCTGAAGCTCGATATTCTGGGACACGATGATCCCACCATGATCAGATTCCTTCAGGACTGCACCGGGCTTGATCCCAAGCTGGTTCCGCTGGATGATAAAAATGTAATGAGCCTCTTTATGAACACTACGGCTCTTAATGTAACTCCCGAGCAGCTGGGAGGCACCAAGCTTGGATGTCTTGGACTTCCTGAGTTCGGTACTGACTTCGCTATGCAGATGGTTATCGATGCCAAGCCCACATCACTGTCCCACCTTATCCGTATCTCAGGTCTTTCCCATGGTACGGACGTATGGCTGGGTAATGCCCAGACCCTTATCCAGGAGGGTACAGCCACCATCGATACCTGTATCTGCTGTCGAGACGACATCATGATCTACCTGATCCAGAAGGGACTGGACAAATCAGAATCCTTCAAGATCATGGAGGCTGTCCGTAAGGGTAAGGTTGCCAAGGGAAAAGAGGGCAACTGGCCTGACTGGAAGAAGGACATGAAGGATCACGGTGTTCCGGACTGGTACATATGGTCCTGCGAAAAGATCAAGTACATGTTCCCCAAGGCCCATGCTGCGGCTTATGTTATGATGGCCTGGAGAATAGCTTATTTCAAGGTTTATGTTCCACAGGCATTCTATGCAGCCTGGTTCAGTATCAGAGCCAAGGCCTTTAACTACGAGCACATGTGCCAGGGTGAGAATCATCTTCATGCCATAATGCGTGATTATCAGAACAGGAAGGATGAGCTTTCCAACACTGAGCAGGCCGAGTATGGAGACATGAGGCTTGTTGAGGAGATGTACGAGAGAGGAATTGAGTTCCTGCCTATAGACATCTTCAAGGTTAAGTCCAGGGATTTCCAGGTTATCGGAGACAAGATCATGCCTGCCCTTAACAGTATCGGAGGCATGGGAGAGAAGGCTGCGGATCAGATCGTGGAAGCAGCCAAGGACGGACCTTTCCTTTCCAAGGATGACTTCCGTCAGAGAACTAAGTGCCCTCAGGCCGTAATTGATAAGATGGCGGAGATGGGACTTCTTGGGGATATACCGGATTCAAACCAGATAAGCCTGTTTGATCTGATGCGGATTTAAGGGCTCCGGAATAAAAAAATTAAATTTTTTTAAAAAAGTACTTGCAAAAGTTTTAGAATTGTAATATTATAATCGAGTTGCTGCTGACATGCAGCACTCGATAAGCCTCGTTGGTCAAGCGGTTAAGACGCTGCCCTCTCACGGCAGAATCAGCGGTTCGATTCCGCTACGAGGTATTTCTTATAGCAAAAAAGTACTTGCAATTTCTTTGGCTATGAGATAATATAAACAAGTCCACTTCGATGGACATCATACCGTGCCTCGTTGGTCAAGCGGTTAAGACGCTGCCCTCTCACGGCAGAATCAGCGGTTCGATTCCGCTACGAGGTACTGACTGTTAAATAACAGCCCAACCCGAATTCCAGAACATTTTGTTCTGGTTTTTTTATTTCTATTTTCTGTTTCTGATTTGACATTTCCACCGGTTTTCACTCCTGGCTACAATAAGCGATATTACCGCGACTCAGGTGGCGTTATTGTGATATGGCGGGAGTTATGGTATTATTTTCATATTCGTTTTGGTTGAAGTAATAGGAGAGAACATGAAGAAATATTTAAAGATAGCAAGAATAGATCATTGGATTAAGCAGCTTTTTATCCTGCCTGGCGTAGTTGTCGGGCTGTTTCTTACGGATGTGTCTTTTGCAGACATCAACTGGGTCAAGTTTATTTTGGGATTTTTGGGAGTTTGCTTTATCGCCAGCGCCAATTATGTAATAAATGAGTGGCTGGATGCTCCTTATGACAAATATCATCCTACCAAGAAGAACAGACCTGTGGTTGTGGAGAACATGTCTCTTAAGTGGGTACTTGTGGAATATTTCCTTTTTATCATCGTGGGATTACTGTTGTCCTATGCTGTTAACAAGCTGTTCCTTATCGTTTCTGCAACACTGCTTGTCATGGGCTTTTTATATAATGTTAAGCCCTTCAGGACCAAGGACATTCCTTTTATTGATGTACTTTCAGAGTCCATTAATAATATGCTGAGACTCCTTATGGGATGGTTCATTATTACAGACACAGCCCTTCCACCTTCAAGTGTCCTTATCGGCTATTGGATGGCAGGAGCCTTTTTGATGGCCACCAAGAGATTTGCCGAGTACAGAATGATCGATGACAAGACTATGGCAGGTCTTTACAGAAGATCCTTCAAGTTCTACACAGAAAAGAGCCTTTTGGCCTCAGCTCTGTTTTATGCGCTTATTTCCACTTTCTGCCTGGGCGTGTTTATGGTGAAGTACAGAATTGAGTATGTGGTTGCAACTCCGGTGCTGTTCTTTCTGTATTCATATTATCTGTCCATGTCACTGGATGAGGATTCAGCGGTTCAGAAGCCTGAGAAGCTCTATAAGGAAAGGAATCTGATGATCGTGGTAGCGTTATTCATTATTGTTTTCCTTATCTGTTCGTTTGTAGACATGGAATTTTTACATGAGCTGACTTCCAATGCACTTATTCAGGTGGGGGTCTGATATGACTTTTCTTTCGAATTTCATCAAAAAGCGGGGACTATTGCTGTGGGGCTTTTTATGTGCCGCAGCAATACTTCTTTTTACCACCAGGTCCTCCGTGTTTTTTGTCTGTAATAACTGGGATGATGCCAACAGCTACTTTACCATGGGCAAGGGCATGATGAACGGCCTTGTCATTTACAGGGATCTGTATGACCAGAAGGGGCCTTATCTGTATCTGCTCTATGGTATAGCTTATCTCATTTCCCACAAGAGTTTCCTTGGGGTATTTATTTTTGAAATAATATCCGGAGCCTTTTTCCTTTATTTTTCCGGCAAGCTTATACTAAGAAAAAGCAATGCGTTTATAGCAGCCATGCTTATGCCTGTCCTTGGGGCGGCGGCCTTTTCCTCCTGGAGCTTTTACTACGGAGGCGCGGCAGAGGAGTTCTGCCTTCCTTTATTGGCCTACAGCCTGCTGGTGCTGGATGAGATACTTCATGAAGAGTGCTCGGATGAGAGATATAGATTTATCTTCTCCGCAGTGGGAATCTGCGCCGGAGTTATCGCTCAGATCAAATACACTATGCTGGGATTTTTGTTTGCATGGTTTGTGGTGGCGGCAATTTGGGCTCTTAGGGAAAGAAAACCGGCTTTTTCTCTGCAGATGATGATCAGATTTGTGATCTTCGCATGTATTCCTTCAATTCCCTGGTTTATCTACTTTATTGCCACGGGAAGCCTTGATGACTGGTTCAGATGTTATATCTATAACAACCTGTTCTTTTACAGTCAGGTGTCCACGGAAGAATACAGCTTTGGCAGCAAGCTCTATGAGATTGCCAAGACTCTGTACTGGCTGATTCGGGACAGCTTTTCATATTTCATTTTCATAATAGCAGGTTTTGTTCTTCAGCTATTTATGGAAAAAGGTTTTGTGAGAAAGATTTTATCAGCCTGGATATTTGCGGTCACATATTTTGTGATATTTATTGGGGGAAACAAGCTGCCCTATTATTCAATTCCGCTGATGCCCCTTGCTGTTTTCGGTCTGGCCTATATTGCTAAGCTTTTGGATGGCGCATTTTCCCATCTTACCACCAGAAGATCCCATGAAGTACAGATTATACTGGCTGCGTCGGCTCTGGCTGCGGGAGCGGTTTTTGGTGCGACAAACAGTATGAGTGCTGAGTACCTGGGCTTTGATGAGGATGATGTCTGGCTTATGGAAGCAGCTACCATGCTAAATGAGGAAGATACGCTTCTTGAGCTTAATGCCATCGATGCGGGGCTTTATACAGTTACGGGAATTGTTCCCACCTGCGAGTATTTCCAGACCAACGGTATCGGACTGGATACCATGTTTGTGGAGCAGGCCAAGTACCTTCGGGAAGCCAGAACGGATTATGTGCTGGCGGTAGGCTATGAGCCTGAAAATATTTATGACAACTATTCTCTGGTCAAGGTCTTTGAATATAAGGAGACGGACCACGACAATTCATATTATCTGTACAAAAGGAACTGACTCTCCCTGTGAATTTTTCATAAACTGCTTGACGAAAGGCCGTATTTGTGGTAATTTGAACGTGGAACTAGGAAGTGGGCTTGCAAAGAGCCCACTTTTTTCATGCATTGCGATTTATTCCCGCTGCATGAAAATGTCATTTCAATTACCAGATGAGGTATGAGAATTTATGAAGAAGAGCGAAATAGAAGCCAGGGCTGAGGCGCTTCTTGCTCCCATCGCTGAGAAATGCGGTGTTTCCATTTATGACGTTGAGTACGTCAAGGAAGCTGGAGAGTGGTACCTTAGAGCCTATATCGACAAGGAAGGCGGCGTCAATATCAACGACTGTGTTGATGTCAATCATGCTTTGTCGGATGCACTTGATGAAGACGATTTTATTGAAGATGCTTATACACTTGAGGTTTCAAGTCCCGGACTTGGAAGACAGCTCAAGAAGGACAGGCATTTTGCCAACAGTTTAGGGCAGGATGTGGAGCTTAAACTCTTTAAGCCCAAGGACGGAATTAAGGAGTTTGCCGGTACACTTAAGGGTTTCGATGAGACCACGGTTACCGTTGAGATAAATGGAACAGAAGAAACTTTTATAAGAAAAGAAATATCAGTGATCAAACTTGCACTTGATTTTTGATTAAAAGAAGGAGATTACCATGAGTAAAGAATTAATGGATGCCCTTGACCTTTTAGAGAAGGAGAAGAACATCAGCAAGGATTCTCTGTTTGACGCAATCGAGAATTCACTTATCACAGCCTGCAAGAATAACTTTGGCAAGGCAGACAACGTAAGAGTAGAGGTTGACAGAAACAACTGCGACTTCAGATGCTTTGCAGAGAAGGAAGTTGTTGAGACTGAAGATGACGTAATGGATCCCATGATCGAGATCTCACTTGATGATGCCAAGAAGATCAGCAAGAAGGCTGCTGTTGGCGACATAGTTGAGGTTCCTCTTAACTCTAAGGAATTTGGTCGTATTGCGACTCAGAATGCCAAGAACGTAATCCTTCAGAAGATCCGTGAGGAAGAGCGTGGTGCTATCTACAATGAGTATTTCGAGAAGGAGCATGACATCGTAACCGGTGTTGTTCAGAGATTTGTCGGTAGAAACGTAAGCATCAACCTTGGACGTGCAGATGCTCTTCTTAATGAGAACGAGCAGGTTAAGACCGAGAGCTACAGACCTACACAGCGTATCAGAGTATACGTCCTTGAGGTTAAGAACGGCTCCAAGGGACCAAGGATCCTTGTATCCCGTACACATCCCGATCTTGTTAAGAGACTTTTCGAGCAGGAAGTTGCTGAGATCCAGGACGGAACTGTTGAGATCAAGTCAATCGCAAGAGAGGCAGGAAGCCGTACCAAGATCGCTGTATATTCCAACAACCCTAACGTTGATGCCGTAGGTGCCTGCGTTGGTGTTAATGGTGCAAGAGTTAACCTTATCGTTGATGAGCTCAACGGCGAGAAGATCGACGTTATCAACTGGGATGAGAACCCCGGTAACCTTATTCAGAATGCTCTTTCACCTGCCAAGATCGTAGCAGTATTCGCTGATCCCGATGAGAAGAGTGCCAAGGTTGTAGTTCCTGATTATCAGCTTTCACTTGCCATCGGTAAGGAGGGTCAGAACGCAAGACTTGCAGCAAGACTTACAGGCTACAAGATCGACATCAAGAGTGAGACTCAGGCTAAGGATGCTCCCGGATTCAGAATGGAAGACTATCTGGATGATGAGGATTACGACGAGGAGTACGAAGAGTACGAAGAGGGCGAGTACGAGGAAGGTGAGTACGAGGACTCTGAGGAAGTAGAAGAGACAGAGGAATAATCTATGCCTAAAAAGATTCCGATGAGAAAATGCGTCGGTTGCGGAGAAATGAAGGAAAAAAAGGATCTTATAAGAGTCATCAAGACTCCGGAGGATGAGATTCTTCTTGATAAGACCGGAAGGGCCAACGGCCGCGGAGCCTATATCTGCAACAGCAGAGAGTGCTTTGGCAAGGCTGTTAAGAACAAGGGTCTTGAGAGATCCCTTAAGTCCAGAATCCCCGACGATGTGACCATGCGAATTGAAAAGGAGCTTGGATAAAATATTGGATTCTAACAAGATATATTCATTACTTGGTTTATGCATGCGTGCCGGTAAGCTTCAGAGCGGTGAGTTTTCTGTTCTTGAGGCTGTCAGGCATAAAAAGGCTGAGCTTGTTATCATAAGTGAAGATGCTTCTGATAACACCAAGAAAAAGTTCAGTGATAAATGTAGTTATTATAATGTCCCCATGATCTTTTTTGGCAACAAGGAGGACCTGGGACACGCAATTGGTAAGGATGTTCGAACAAGCCTTGCGGTTTTAGACGAAGGCTTTGCAAAGACGCTTCGAAAGAACTACCTTGAATAAAGAGTACGGAGGAAATGTGAATGGCAAAAATTAAAATATCCGAACTTGCTAGTGAGCTTGGATGCGAAGGAAAAGAGCTGATTAGCTTTTTACAGGAGAAGGGAATAGAAGCGAAGCGTTCGAACAGTTCTATCGAGGAGGCAGATGCGGAGGTTGCAAGAAAGCATTTTGCCAAGCCTGCTCCTAAGGCAGAGCCCGAGGTAAAGAAGGAGGACAAGGCTCCTAAGGCTGAGAAGCCTGCACAGGACAAGCCCGCCGCTTCAGAGCCAAGGCCTGTTAAGAAGCCTGCTCCCGAGTCAGGAGAAGCTCCTAAAAAGAAGAAAAAGATTATCATGGTTACTAATGCCGGCAATTCCAAGATGGGCGGTTACAGCGGACAGGGCTCATCTAACCAGGGAAATGGCGGTAACAATCAGCGCCGTGATAACAGAGACAACAGAAATAACGGACAGGGCCAGAGAAAGACTTTTGCCCAGTCTCAGAACGTATACCATCCTATCAAGCCTTTGACAGCACCTTCACAGCTTGAGAGCTATAACACACCTGTTAACAAGTCAGTAACTCCCAAGCCACAACCCAAGAAGGAAGCACCTGTTGAGGTTGTAACACCTGTAGTTGAGGTTAAGCCTGAGGTTGCACCTCAGCCTAAGGTTCAGACCCCTGCTCCCGCACCTGCACCGGCTCCAGCTCCCGTTCATGAGAACAAGCCTAGAGAGGTAAGAGAGAACAGAGAGCCTGCAAATACAGGTCGTCAGGATAACAGAAACTTCCAGAATCGCGATAACAGAGATTTTGGTAACAGAGATAACAGAGGCGGCCAGAACGGCAATCGCGGTGACAGAAACTTCCAGAACCGTGATAACAGAGATGGCGCCGGAAGAGATAACAGAAACGGCGGATTCCGCAGAGATGGTCAGAATCAGGGCCAGGGCGGTTTCGGCGGTCGTGACAACAGAGATGGCGGAAGACCCGGCCAGAACGGTAAGTTTGCGGGCAACAAGGACGGCAAGTTCGGCGGTAAGTTTGACAAGCAGGGCGGCCGTGGCGGCGCAGCCTTCGAGGCACCTGTAAAAGAGGGCGGCAATCACAGAGATGAAGAGAGACGCCGCATGGGTCAGGAGAAGGATAAGAGAAACAAGAAGGATCTTGCTTACGAGCAGGAAGAGATGATGCCAAGAAGTAAGAGAGTCGGCAGATTCATCAAGCCTGAGGTTAAGAAGGTTGAGGAGCCTGAGGAGCAGATCAAGGTTATCTCTATTCCTGAGAAGGTTTCCATCAAGGAGCTGGCTGAGAAGATGAGAATGCAGCCATCTGTGATCATTAAGAAGCTCTTTATGGCAGGCCAGATTTCTACAGTTAACACAGAGCTTTCTTATGAGGAAGCTGAGAATATAGCAATCGAGTACGATAT
>JAEEGF012279510.1_pt1 | contig 29340 bp, 28 predicted proteins | sample 9134171 | NCBI WGS metagenome assembly JAEEGF01 (sample SAMN16246542, study PRJNA631951) | gut metagenome | biome: gut microbiome; feature: rumen; material: AP-attached | host: Bos | place: Iran: Karaj | collected 2018-10 | reverse complement strand
ATTTTGAGGTCAAGTCGGAGTGTTCATCCGAGAAGGTCATAAAAGGGCGGGTGGACATAAAGGGAGAGACCATGGAGGTATGTGCAGTCTCTGAGAAAACAGAGGAAAAGGATTTCTGCACCGCTTCATTCATAACTCCCTGGTTCGGGTTCGGCCGTCTCAGGACCAGGGGACTCCTTACCGAGTCCATGAATCCCTGCGGTTATTCCCCCACATCAGAGGTGTTCTTCGAGCAGGCGAGGCTGGTCCTGGACAGAAGTATAGGGGAGAGCGGCATCTACGGAGTTTTTGTAAAGCCTGTGGCTGGTCTTACCTGTTTTTCCCTTGGAAATAGGGAGGACCAGTACATCCGCGGCCTTATGGCAAGCGCCTCCATAAATAGTTTCTCCTTTTGTCTGCTCCTTGAGAACAGCAATATCCAGGAGTACTCAAGCCCATCCTCCTGGTATCTCTCGGAGCCTGAGAACAATGGAGGTGCCGAGCTGTGGAACCTGCTGTTCAACTGCATTTACGAGAAGGATTGGTTCCTGGTCTCCCTTACAGCCGGCTGCTGCTGGGGTAGCTATTTGGACCGGGGCTTCTTCAGCCGGGATTATGTGACCTTTTTCTACAAGAGCCTGTTCGAGCTCAATCTTATGTTTGCAGGAACCACGGAAGAGTATCTGGCCCCGGGAGGTTCTGTTCCTGCATCCCAATATAAGTATGGTGTTGATGCATGGCTCCGTCCTTGGAGGCCTTTGAAGCTCTCCTGCGTGTGGTATACCGACAGCAGAAGGCCTGATTATAAGGATCTTTACTACAACGACTTTGCCCGGCACCTTACCCTGAAGGCTTCCCTCGATCTGTGGGATTTCACTTTGTCAGCCTCCTATGGGGCCGATACAGTATTCTCCAACACATCGGAGACCACCGAAAAAAGGCATTATACCGGGAGCATAGTCTACGATGCCGATTATATAAGGCTCTCCCTCTCGAACCAGTGGTATACAGAGGATGACCGATACTGCCGGGATGTGATCACTGCCGGGTGCAGGCTCTATTTCGAGTATCTCCAGGCCAGTTTCACCTGGAAGCGGGATATAGGGGAGGAGATAACCGATTCCTTCGACGAGGAGCTGGTGATCCGGCTGGATTATTTCAGACTGATCCTGAGCCATAAGAAGAATGGAGACAAACCTTCGGTATTCACAGTTTCTGGAATAATCAACTATTGAATTTTTAGTCCTTGCGTTTTATTATGTAGACATGAACACATTCAAAGGTAGAAGTTTTACTGTTATTGATGATTTCTCGTTCGACGAGAAAATGTATCTTTTCCAGAAGGCAAGGGAGCTAAAGGGCTATATCAAGGCCGACGACAAAGCAGGAATGGACAGGTTCCGTATAAACGATCCCGACTTCGGTATCTACGAGGTCTTTATCGAGGACAGCACCCGCACCAAGGAATCCTTCAAGAATGCTGCGGAATTCCACCGGGTCAAGCTCTCAAACCTGGATACTTCCCATTCCTCCATCAACAAGCAGGAGAGCTTTGCCGACACCTTCAACACTCTGTCGGGCTACTACAACAAGATATTCATAGTCCGGAGCAGACAGGAGGGACTCTGCCGTTGGCTGGAGGAGAACGGCCGCAGATATGCAGAGCGGAACGGTCTGGCCACCACCCCGGCATTCATCAACGCAGGGGACGGCAAGCACGAGCATCCCACCCAGGAGCTTCTGGACGATTTCACCTTCCTGGAGCACAACGGCTGGAACACCGACAGCATACATATAGCCCTGGCTGGCGATCTTTACCATGGCCGCACAGTGCATTCCAAGGCCGACGGCCTTAAGATATTCAGGAAGGTCAAGGTCGACCTGATTGCCCCTCCGGAGCTGGCTATGCCGGAATTCTATGTGAACAAGATGCTGGCTAACGGCTTCGAGGTAAATTTCTTCTCATCTATCGAAGAATATATAAAATCTGGAAAGATGGCCAAGATATGGTACTTCACCCGGCCACAGCTGGAGCGGATGGGGGATGCTATCCTAAAGAAGCAGGACCAGCTGAGGGACAGCATAACATTCCAGAGGGAATATATGGACAAGCTGCCGGAAGGGACTATCTTCTATCATCCTCTTCCACGGCACAAGGTTTATCCTTCCATTCCTACATTCCTGGATACCACACCTCTTAACGGATGGGAACAGCAGTCTGCCAACGGCATGATAATAAGAATCATACTGCTGGCCCTTATTTCCGGTAAGATCGGAGATGATTTCAAGGGAGAGGTGAAGGTCCCTCAGAGCCACGAGGATTCCGAAGATTTCATAGTTTCACTTCCTATCCATGCCAATGCCCCTATCAAGGACTGCTCTGAAGGGGTAAAGCCTATTGCCGACGGCCTTGTCATAGACCATATCCTGCGGGGCCATACAGAGACCGAGATCAGGGATCAGCTTATACGGATAATCCGTACTCTCAAGCTCTATGGAAAGGGAGGCGAGTGGGTTACTGCATCCAGGAAGGACCCTGACCAGATGAAGGGAATCATTTTCCGGCCAGGTCATGGTGAGTTCGGTGTCAAGAGCATGAAACGCCTTGCGGCCCTGGCTCCTGGATGTACTGTGAATATCATCAAGGACAAGCATGTGGTCAAGAAGCTGAGGCTCCTTATGCCACCTGCCATCTATAACTTCGACGATATCGAGTGCTCCAACCCCGACTGTATCTCGAACCACGAGCAGGGGGAGGGTATTCCTGCCGAGTTCTACCGCACTGCCGAGGATAAGTTCATCTGCAAGTACTGCGAGAAAATTCATACATTCATGGATATCTGGAAATGGAACTGAAAGGGGTTATCTTTGATATGGACGGGGTTATCGTGAACAGCGAGCCCCAGCATGTGGCTTTTGAAGTCGACATTCTTAAAAGCCTGGGAATAGATTTCCCTGAGAACGGCTTCCCTGAGTATGCAGGGCTGGCCATGGACAAGTTCTGGCTCTCCCTGAAGGAAAGGTATAATCTCAAGCAGCCGGTGGAAGAGCTTTTAGCCTACGATACAGCAATGAGGGCCAAGGCCTTCCGGGCACAGGACCATTTCGATATTCCTGCAGGAGTTGTAGGCCTGATAAAGAGCCTCAAGAGGGCTGGGATACCGCTGGCTCTGGCCAGTTCGTCCCACACCATGGTTATTGATGCAATATTGGATAAGCTGGGCTTCCGCCGCTACTTTGATGTGGTGGTTAGCGGCTTTGAGCTTAAGAATGGAAAGCCTGCCCCCGACATCTTCCTATATGCCGCAGACCTTCTGGGAACACCCCATGCCGAGAATCTGGTCATAGAGGATACAGCCAATGGCGTGCTGGCGGCTAAGAATGCAGGGATGAAGTGCTTAGGCTATCAGAATCCCACAAATCCTACCAGACAGGATTTGTCTAAGGCCGATCTGGTGATAGACAGCTTTGAGTCTGTGACTCTGGACCAGCTGAGAAAAGTAATGGAAGGCTGATGGATCTGTTTGAGGAAGGGAAGAACAACATAAGTCCTCTGGCCGATGCAATGCGGCCCGAAACCCTGGACGATTTCTTCGGACAGGAGCATATTGTGGGCAAGGGAAGGCTGCTGCGCCGTGCAATACAGGCCGACCAGCTCTCCTCCCTCATCTTCTACGGCCCTCCGGGAACAGGAAAGACTACACTGGCCCGCATAATAGCCAACACCACCAAAAGCTATTTCATATCGATAAATGCAGTCCTCTCCGGTGTAAAGGAGATCCGGGACGCCATAGAGGAGGCCAAGAAAAGGCGGGACTTCTACGGCAAGCGCACCATACTGTTCGTGGACGAGGTGCACAGGTGGAACAAGGCCCAGCAGGATGCCTTGCTGCCCTGGGTGGAGAACGGTACCTTCATATTTATCGGCGCCACCACAGAGAATCCCTATTTCGAGGTGAACTCGGCCCTGGTCAGCCGGAGCCGGGTGTTCCAGCTTCTGCCCCTGACCAAGGATGACCTTAAGAAGGCGGCCCTGAAGGCTATATCGGACAAAGAGCGGGGCTACGGCCGTTTCAAGGTCACTATTGATGATGATGCCCTGGAGCATCTTGCCTCCATTGCAGACGGAGATGCCCGGAGCCTTCTGAATGCCCTGCAGCTGGCTGTGGAGACCACTCCTGAATCCTATCCGCCCCCGGAGGGGACAGAGATACACATAACCCTGGAGATTGCCGAGGAGAGCATCCAGAAGAAGGCTATCCTCTACGATAAAGAGGGCGACTACCATTACGACATGATAAGCGCCTTCATAAAGTCCCTCCGGGGCAGCGATCCCGATGCGGCCCTCTACTGGATGGCAAGGATGATTGCCGGGGGAGAGGATCCCAAGTTCATCTTCCGGCGTATGATGATCCAGGCTGCCGAGGATGTGGGAATGGCCGATCCTTATTGCCTTCCTGTGGTGGTGGCAGATGCCGAGGCCTTTGACCGGGTGGGAATGCCGGAGGGACAGTTCTTCCTTTCCCATGCGGCTCTGTACATAACATCCTGTAAAAAGACAAACACCACATATGCCTACTACGATGCCCTGGATTTTGTCCAGAAGGAGAAGCAGTATGAAGTTCCTTCCCATCTTAAGGATGCCTCCCGGGACAAGGAGAGCTTCGGCCATGGAGAAGGGTATAAATATCCCCATGCCTTCAAGGACCACTGGGTGGCGCAGCAATATCTGCCGTCAAGCCTCAAGGGAAAGGTTTTCTACAACCCCAGCAATGTAGGCTATGAGGGGGAGATAGCAAAGGAACTTTCCAGACGGCGGGAGGTTCAGTTGGAGGCCCAGCTGGATACAGAGGAAAGCACCGGGGAAATACTTACATTCTCCCCCGACGATAAAAGCAAGAACGCCTGGTTCCGCAGGACTGCAGGGGAGAAGAACACAGTGCTTTCCTCCATCCGGGATGAGCTTTTCGCCAATGCAAAGCTGCTCCGGCACCACAAGGTGCTCATCCCGGGAGGGGACAAGGGACTCCTGGCCTGGGAGGCCTCCCGCCGCACCCCGGAGGGGGGTGTCTATGTCCTTATGGAAAAGGAGTCGGACATGGATTACTTTACCAACTATCCTTCTGTCTTGTCCGAAGTCGAGCGTCCTGTGGCAATTCATGGAACACTGGAGTCTTTCGCCAAAGAGCACAGCATGCTCTTCGACTGCATAATCGGGCGGAACACAGCCACCAGAGCCGACAAGAAACAGGTTTTCAAGCAGATTCATTCCCTGCTGGAGAAGAACGGCAGCGCAGTCCTTTCCGAGATCATCCCCAGCCAGTGCACCCGGCTTTCCCAGGTTGTGGCACCTTATCTCAAGGAGACAGAGCGCAGGAAGCTGGCTGCTCTGGAGAACAGGCTGTATGAGGAAAGCCCCATCATGGGCTGGAACGGCGAGAATCTGGTGTCAGAGGCAGCCGGAGCCGGCTTCCTGGTCCATTCCCATACCAAGGATCTGGCCGAAAGACGCTACATAACCCAGAAGGATATCGACAACTGGCTGGACAATGAGAATCCTGGAACCTACGGCCATGCCCTTGCACAGGAGCCCAAGCTCCGGGAAAAGATCAGAAAAGCTCTTGAATCACTGATAGGCAATGACGGGGTGGAGTGGAGGACTCACCATATAATACTTGCACTTCAGCGGGTCTGAAGCAGCTCGGCAAGCTCGTCCTCTTCGTGTATAGCCTTTAAGAAATCCTTTCTTGTTATAATACCAACGAGTCTCATGTCATCATTCACCACAGGCATGTGATTGTACTTGTTCTCCAGGAATATCCGTTCTATGTCCCGCATTGTGTTTGATGCTTTTATCAATATCACCTTTGTATTCATGTAGGTCTTGAGAGGGGAGCCCAGGCTGTTTGCTTTCTCTGCGTTACGGATATTCTTGTTTCCCATCATGCCAACAACCCTGTCATCGCTGTCCACAACAGGTGCCGCAGTATGGTCTATCTCTGCCAGAAGTCTCTTTGCCTCTTCCACAGTCACATTTACAGGTATGGACTTGGCCGGCTTGGTCATGATGCTTTCTGCAGTCCGGTCAGGAGGAAGCTTCAGCAGTTCTCCCTTCAATGCCATAGGAACATTCATGTCACCAGTCTTCTTTATTGTGGCAGAAGCTGCCTTCTCATGACCGCCGCCGCCCCATGCAGAGAGTATTTTATTCACAGGAACCGCTTTTTTCCTGCTCCTTGCAATTATGGATGTTGAATCATCAGACAGAAAATGGAACATGGAGAATATGGCATCGGCCTTTTCCACCGAGAAGACTTGCTCCACGACAGCAGCAAGGCCGTTGACCTTCTTGGGAAGCTCCATAAAGCTGACACCCACCTCATGTCCCTTCAGATTGTGGAAATCAAGGTTGTTCAGCAGGGTATGGAAATAGGATATCTGATAGTCGTTCTTGAGGGGCTGCAGGAAGAACCGTGCCAGTTTCATGGAGGCCCCCTGGCTTATAAGGTATGATGCAGCCTTGAAATCATCGGAAGTCACCGCATCGATGGTGAAGCTCTGGGTGTCGGAAAATATTCCTGTGAGGGCTATGGTGGCCTCGTCGGCATCCAGCTTTATCCCTTTCTCCATAAGCTTCAGCACCATGGTGGAGGTGTTGGCCCCGTTCTTCACATAATTGAGCTGTGCTCCGGGAATATCGAAGCCATCGTCAGGATGATGGTCAAAGATTGTTATGCTGCCGTTCACATGGCTTATATTGGCAAAGATTTCCTTTACCCTCATGGTTGACCTGGTGTCCACAACCACCAGGTTGTCTATCTGCGCTTCCTTGAGCTCCTCCGGCTTCTTGAACGAGAGCTTTGTTATATAAAAGGAGACCACATTGCTTGTAAGGGGGTTGAGCAGGTTGCTCAGGACCATTTCGTATCCTGGATAAAGCTTCTGGGCAGTGAGCATTGATGCAAGACAGTCCAGGTCTGTGTTGGAATGACCGATGATGATGTTCATATTAAGACAAGTATAGTTTCCTGTTCTTTCGGTTGTCAAGTTTAAATAATTGAATTAGTATGGAGACATGAGAAAGATTTTACTCATCTTTTCTATATTTCTTACTCTTGCCAGCTGCTCAAAAGCCTCACGCAAAGCAGAATTTCCGGACATCAGGCTCCCTTTGACATCAGATCTGGTCACCAGCTTCTCATACGGCACGCCGAAAGGGGATTACCTGAGGGTGCGGGAGAACCCGGACCAGGGCTCCAAGGCCCTTGAGATGCTGTGGCACGGCAATATCTTCGAGATATTCACCAAGACCGGTGACAAAGAGGTTGTTGACGGCAGCCAGGATTACTGGTACATGATACGCTTCGAGGGAATCGAGGGCTGGGTATTTGGTGCAGAAATTGAGCTTTTTGAGGATTTACAAAAAGCAGAAAAGTGGGTAAAATTGACACATGAGTAGAAAAATCTGTTTTACTGGGGGAGGGACAGCAGGACATGTTTTTCCAGGCATCTCTGTCATAGAAGCTCTCTGCTCCAAATATAATTACAAGAAGGAAGACTTTATCTGGATAGGCTCCACCTCGGGCATGGAGAAAAAACTTATAGATGAGGCTGGAATCCAGTTCAAGGGAATCCTTTCCGGCAAGCTGAGACGTTACTTCTCCTTTAAAAATTTTGTTGATATTTTTAAAATTACACTTGGAATAGTGCAAGCTTTTTGTATACTTTTAAAAGTACATCCACAAATAATATTTTCAAAAGGGGGATATGTAAGCGTTCCTCCGGTGCTGGCTGGAAAGCTTTTAGGAATCCCGGTAATCACCCACGAGTCCGATTACACCCCTGGTCTTGCCACCAGGATCAATGCCAACTTTTCCAAGAAGATACTCCTTTCTGTGGAGGAGACCCGTAAATATCTCAAGCCCAAGTTCAGGGACAAATGTGTTGTAGTGGGGAACCCGGTGCGTAGCCAGTTCTATAATGGCGACGCCGGCCGGGGCCTTGCATTCCTGGGCTTCGACAACAGGAAGCCCCTTATTTTCGTGGTCGGCGGAAGCCAGGGAAGCGGCGAGATAAACCAGCTTATCTGGGATATCCGCAAAGAGCTGGCGGAAAAGTACTACATTGCCCACCAGGTGGGGGCCCAGTCCACCATAGGAAAGCCCGATGTGCCAGGCTATGTGCAGATTCCTTTCATAAAGGAGGAGATAGCCGATGTAATAGCCGCCGCTTCCCTGGTTGTCACCCGGGCTGGTGCCGGCTCCCTGTGGGAGCTTTCTGCCGAAGGCAGGGCTGCTCTGCTGATTCCTCTGCGGGGCAGCGGCACCAGAGGGGACCAGGTGAAGAATGCACTTTACTTCAAGGAGCAGAATGCTGCGGCCGTCCTTATGGACGACACAATCAAGAGCCAGGACCTGCTGGCCGAGATAGAGAGCATTGTGGGAACAGAGAGAGGCAGGGAGCTTGGTGTCAAAATGGCCCAGATGGCCAAGAAGGACTCGGCTGCCTCCATAGCGTATCAAATTGTCACACTTATAAAGAAGGATTGAATATGAATTTTGCAGACCTTTTATTTTTGCTTGTAGCATTATTTTTTGTTATCAAGGGGTTCATCAGAGGCTTCATCTCTGAGTTCATGTCCATGGCGGCCCTTATTCTGGGCCTTGTTGCCGCCCTGATGTTCCAGGGCCAGGTGGCAGCCCTTCTGAAGGATATGGTGAAAAGCGACACCTTCCGGCCCCTTATTGCATTCTTTATCCTTTTCATCGGCACCTACATTGTTGTAAAGCTGCTTGAGATGATGCTTCACAATGCAATCGAGGCCATAAAGATGAACAGCCTGGACCGGCTTCTCGGCATTCTTTGGGGACTTCTCGAGACTTCTGTCATAGTTCTCATTGTTGTCTTCCTTATCTACAGATTCAAGTTCAAGGCAGGCATGTCATTCCTGGACGAGAGCGTGGTTGCCAAGTATGCCAGGAATTTCCTGGAGGGGCTGAATATAGGGGACTTCAACCTTGACAAGGTGAAGGATCTGCCGGGAGTGATAAAGAAGAATGTTTGAGAATATAATAGGGCATAAGCAGACAGTGGACCTCCTCAGGGAGCAGGTTGCCTCGGGCAGGCTGCCTGGTTCCATCCTTATAGAGGGACCCAGGTATGCAGGAAAGCTTACCCTGGCACTGGAGCTTGCCCGCTCCTTGACCTGCACCGGGGACAGAAGCTGGAACTGCCGCTGTCCCAGCTGCCGCAGCCAGAAGCTCCTTATCCAGAGCGACACCCTTCTTTTAGGCTATGACAACTTTATGGAGGAGATTTCTGTGGCCCGCCAGCTCCTGGAGGCCAAGGACCAGATATACAGCCGTTACCTTTTCCTCCGCAGCGTAAGAAAGCTGCTAAGGCGCTTCGACCCAGTCTTCTACGACGAGAAGGAGACCAAGTTCAAGAAGGTGCAGCCTCTTCTGGCATATCTGGAGGAGGCCCTTGGCGGAATAGAGCCCGAGAACCTTTCCACCCCTGTAAAACCCAAGGTCCTGGATGGCATTGTGGAGAATGCGGCCGACCTGGCCAAGGAGCTGAACCTTTCCACAATCCCTGTGAACCAGATCAGGAAGGTGACATTCTGGGCCCACACCAGCACCACCGAAAGCCGCAAGGTGGTCATAATAGAGAATGCCGAGAAGATGAACGACAGCTCCAGGAACAGCATGCTCAAGATTCTTGAGGAGCCTCCGTCAAACTGCTTCTTCATCTTCCTTTCATCCCGCACCGGGGAGATTATTCCTACCATCAGGTCAAGGCTCAGGAGCTATCCTCTCAAGGAGCGCACCGCTGAAGAAAATGGAAAAGTGCTCTCCCTTATCTTCCGGGAGAACAGCGGAACCTACAGCTCCATCTCCAGCTACTTTGACAGCTTTGACCCCGATGTGGAGGTTCTTTCAGGTCTGGCATCCCAGTTCCTTGCATACTATCTCTCGGACACCAGATCCCAGGATGCGAAGAACCAGCTCAAGGAGCAGCTTAAGGATATAAAAGGGGACTCCGTCAAGGTCTTCCTGGAAAAGCTTCTGGAGCAGGCAAGGAGTGCGCTTCCGGGGGCTGCCTTCAGCACCGCAGGCAGGCTTGAGAAGCTGTGCCGGAGCCTGAACCGTATATGGTTTGACTTCGAGAGCCTTAATATGAATCCCCAGCTCCTGTTTGAATACCTTCTGTATGACGAAGGAGGACTATTATGAGGAACTTTGTCTCTGCAGCCCTCAGAAGGACCCAGAACCTGGCGCCGGAAGAGAAGGTCGCCATCTATGAGGACCTCCTGAAGAGTATTGTCGAGGACGATGACATGATGATCATGGTTCTGGATGCCCTGCCCACCGGGGTGGCTGTGTCGGACCAGGATCACAGGGTGGTTTTCCTGAACCGTTATCTGGCAAACCTTGTTCGCCTTAAGAAACCGGAGCTGTCCGATGTCATGGTATGGGATATCTTTGTCCGCAAGGATATATCAGAATTCATCCGAAACACAGTCACAGAAGGGCCGGACCGCACCTCCAGGATCTTCGACTCAAGCATAGAGAAGAAGAATTTCTCCATCGAGGTCACTGTATCAAGGCTTCAGCATCCATCCGGCAAGACAGGCCATATCATCAATATAGCCAACGTTACAGAGCGGGAGAGGGAGAAGAGCGAGAAGAAGATGGCAGAGAGCTTTGCCTCCCTGACAGCCCTGACAGCAGGTGTTGCCCACGAGCTCAAGAATCCCCTGGGAAGCATGAGCATATATCTTCAGCTGATGGAAAGGCAGCTTCATAAGCCCGAGGCCTTCGAGAATGTGGACACCTGCCGGGAAAGCCTTATCTCCAAGATAAAGGTGCTCAAGAGCGAGGTGGAGCGGCTCAACGACATTGTGGTGGACTTCCTTTCCACAGTACGGCCCAGGAATGCCAACCTGCAGGAGGAGGACCTTAACCAGATCATCAGGGATGCTGTTGAGATCATGATCCCGGACCTGGAGCAGCACAATATCACCCTTAAGCTGGAGCTGGAGGAGAACCTGCCGTACATTATGCTGGACAGGGGCTTCATGAGACAGGTCCTTACCAACCTTATAAGCAATGCGAAGGATGCCATGAAGGAGCAGGGCTCCGGCACCCTGACTATATCCACCGGGAAGAACAGCGAATCAGTCATCCTCTCTGTGGCTGATACAGGCACAGGAATCAAGAGCGAGAACCTGACCAAGATATTCGACCCATACTTCACCACCAAGAAGAGCGGCACAGGAATAGGGCTCACCCTGGTCTATAAAATCATCAAGGGGATGGGTGGAGATATCGGAGTCGACTCAAGGCAGGGCTCCGGGGCCACATTCCGCATAACACTGCCGCGTATGGAAAAAGAGATAAGACAGATTGAATGGGAGACAAAATGAAGTTCAATATCCTTGTAGTAGATGATGAAGTCAATATCCGCCGTGGCCTTGCCATGGGCCTTGTGGACGAAGGCTATAATGTTTACGAGGCAAGTGACGGCCTTGAGGCCCTTAAGATAATTGCCTCCAAAGAGGTGGACCTGGTGATCACCGACCTTAAGATGCCGGAGATGACCGGAGAGGAGCTCCTGAAGCAGATCACAGCCAACTATAAGAATATTCCGGTGATAATCCTGACAGGCCATGGAACTATAGAGACTGCGGTGGAGACCATGCACAACGGAGCCTACGACTTCATGACCAAGCCCCTTAATCTTGACCACCTCTTCCTTATCATAAAGAGGGCCCTCTCCAACAGACAGCTTGTCCTTGAGCACAACCAGCTCCAGGCTCAGGTGGAGAAGATGAAGGCTTCCCACAACATGATAATAGGCAAAAGCCCCAAGATGCACCAGATAATGGAGACTGTGGAGCAGGTGGCAGGAACCAGGGCCTCCATCCTCCTTACCGGCGAGAGCGGTGTAGGAAAAGAGGTGGTGGCAAATGCAATCCAGTCCCTTTCTGACCGCCGGGACAAGCCCTTTATAAAAGTGCACTGCGCCGCCCTGGCAGAGGGTGTTCTTGAGAGCGAGCTCTTCGGTCACGAGAAAGGGGCCTTCACCGGTGCTCTTGCTCAGAAGAAAGGAAAGTTCGAGCTGGCTGACAAAGGTACGATATTCCTTGACGAGATAGGAGAGATAAACCAGAACACACAGGTCAAGCTCCTCAGGGTTCTCCAGGAGCGGGAGTTCGAGCGGGTGGGAGGCACAGAGACCATAAAGGTGGATGTCCGCATCATCTCGGCTACAAACAAGAACCTGCAGCAGGAGGTGCAGAAGGGCAACTTCCGGGAAGACCTTTTCTACCGCCTCAATGTTGTCAATATAGAGATTCCGCCGCTCAGGGAGCGGAAGGAGGATATACTCCTTATGGCCACAGCTTTCATAAACAAGTTTGCCAAGGAGAACAACAAGCAGATAAACGGCATGGACTCCAAGGTCATGACAATTCTTTACAATCATCCATGGCGGGGCAATATAAGGGAGCTTGAGAACTGCATGGAGAACGCTGTTATCATGTGCCGGAGCAATATAATAACAGTGGACGACCTGCCCTTTGCAATGCACAAGGAGGCAGGGGACAACTATGTGAAGATCCGGCTGGGCACATCCCTGGACAATGCGGAGAAGACCTTGATAATGGCCACCCTGGACATGTGCAAGGGAAACAAGAGCAAGGCTGCCGAAGTGCTTGCAATAGGAAGGAAGACACTGCACCGCAAGCTGGACGAATATGCAGAGAATTGAAGAATACTTCACTCCCGAGATGATCCGCTTCCTGCGGACCTCCATAGAAGAGGCCGAGGGCAACGAGGTCTTCTTTTCCGGCAAGGCCAATGCCGATGGCATTGTGGACGAGATTATCCTGGCCGCCAGGGGAAAGGAAGACACCGTACCTGTCATAGAATCGGTGATTGACTTTGGAGATGTCATAATACACAACCATCCCAACGGCCTTCTGGTGCCAAGCGAGGCAGACCTGGATGTGGCCGGAAGGCTGGGGCGCCACGGCATAGGTGCATACATAATAGACAACCAGGCCACCAGGCTCTATGTCATAGCCGAGATAATAAAGCGCAACAAGAAGGAGCTTTTAGATATTGACGAGACTGCCGGATACCTTGAGGACGGGGGAGCTCTTTCCAGGAGCGTGGAGGACTACGAGGCCAGACCCCAGCAGATAGACTTCCTGAAGGCAGTCTGCAGCTCCTTCAACAAGGACAACATCACCATAGCCGAGGCCGGCACCGGTGTGGGAAAATCCTTCGCATACCTTATCCCGGCCTTCAAATGGGCCGAGCAGAACAGGGAGCGGGTGATAATCTCCACAGGCACCATAAACCTGCAGCATCAGCTTCTGGAGAAAGATATTCCGGTTATACAGAAACTATTGGGCAGCAAGCTGAAGGCAGTTCTGGTGAAGGGAAGGCAGAACTACATCTGCTTAAGGCGCTTCAACGACAGGCTCCAGGAGGCAGGCCTCTTCGATAACGAAGCTGATTTCAAGGCTATTGAGAAGTGGCTGGGTGTTACAAAGACAGGGGAGCGGAGCGACCTTTCATTCTTCCCCACATGGGAGCTGTGGAGCGATATCTGCTCCGAAAGCGAGAGCTGCCTTGGCATAAAGTGTCCGTACCGGGACAGGTGCTTTGTCATAAAGTCCAGGAAAGAGGCCACCAGCGCCAGCATCATAGTGGTGAACCACCATCTCCTTTTCTCCGACATGGAGGCCAGGATGGAGGATGACTTCAACGGAACCAGCATACTGCCTAATTATTCCAGGGTGATCTTTGACGAGGCCCACAACCTGGAGAACGCTGCCACATCCTACTTCTCCCAGAGCGTGAACAAGGGGTATATCCTGAAGGTGATGCACCAGATCTACCGCCGTGTAAAGGAGCGGGTGTTCGGCATATACCGGTTCTGGAGCTATTACACCGAGCAGAAGGAGAAGCTTGAGAGCATTCCTCAGCAGATAGCTGTGATAATAAGCAGGACCGACGACCTTGAGAAGGTGATCCAGGCCAATGTGCTCATGAACGACAACTCCTCGGTGCTGGACATGCGGAGCGAGGCCATCAATGCCGCCGACATCTACGCTGCTGTGGGAAACCTGCGGAACGAGATAAATGATCTTTTCAACATCATAACCGACATACACGAAGAGCTTTCCAAAATGCCGGACAAGGAGGTCAAGAACGACAAGAGGATGTACGAGACCTCCATAGTCAAGAGCAAGCTCAGCGGCATTATAAGCATGCTCAACGACTTCATCGCAGACCAGGAGACCTGCATCAACTATATAGAGAAGGGGAAGAAGTATTCATCCCTCTTCATAGCACCCCTCTCTGTCTCCGAGACATTGCGGGAGATTATCTTCAACAAGCTTGCCAACGTGGTGCTGGTATCTGCCACCTTGAGCGTGAACAGGAGCTTTGAGTTCTATGCCACCCGCATAGGATTGCATGATGTGGAGCGTCCTGTGGCAAGGTTCATCTTCGACTCTCCCTTCGAATATAAGAAGAATGTGCTTCTCTCCATCCCGTCGGATCTGCCTGAGCCCAAGAGCGCCGACTACAGCCATAAGCTTTCAGATCTTATTAAAAATGTGCTTATAATTTCCGAAGGGAAGGGGCTTGTGCTCTTTACCTCTTATTCCATGCTCAAGACAGTCTATGACCTGGTGCGGGACGATTTCTCCAATGCAGGAATCACTCTGTTCAAGCAGGGGGATGATGACAACAAGAAGCTTTTAGGCAACTTCTTTATAAACAAGAACAGCGTTCTCTTTGCCACCGACTCCTTCTGGGAAGGGGTGGATGTGCCTGGGGAATCCCTGTCTGTTCTCATTATCTGCCGTCTGCCCTTCAAGGTGCCGTCAGATCCGGTGATAAAGGCCAGGATGGAGCTTATAGAGAAGAAGGGTGGCAATTCATTTATGGAATATTCCCTGCCCGAGGCTGTCATAAAGCTGCGGCAGGGGTTCGGCCGCCTTATACGGCGGAAAAGCGACCGGGGGGTGATTCTCATCACCGACACCCGGATATTGTCTAAATTTTACGGTAAGATTTTCTTCAACTCTCTCCCGGAAACCAGGAGAGATATTACATCATCAGATAGGATTTGCTTGAAAATAGAGGATTTCCTCTATCAGTGATCAGCTTTTGCTGCAGATAAAGTCACGGTATTTCTCGGGATCGGTCTCAAGAGCCACAATATTCTCTTCGTCTGTGCACTTGAAGAGGGCAGCCTTGGTCTCGGTCTTAAGCCGCTCTGCATCCATCTCCCTGCCGTTCCTGGAGGAGAGTCCTGCATAGAGCATATTCTTTCCGGACATCACGCTGAAGGATTTAGCGAAGTTCTGGCACAGGGCAAGGCCTTCGTGGAGATCCCTGTCCGGGAAAATCACAGCAAACTTGTCATCCGATACTGCAAAGCGCAGATCGTTGAGGGTGAAGCACTCTTCTGCCACCTCGCCGGCCAGCTTCCAAAGGTCTGAGCCCGGGGTGGAGGTGAACCTGAACTCTGCCAGCACCAGGTCCTTCTTAAGGGAGATGGATTCTGTGATGCAGTCGGTCAGGGCTATGTCGAAGAACTTGAAGTCTGCAAAGCCGAAGTCTGTAGGCTTGTGCTCGAATTCAGGCTCAGCCTTTTCCTCAGGAATCAGGGGCTCAGGCTCTGCCGAAGGCTCCTGGACAGGCTCGTAATAGGTCACATTCTCAGCCTCTGGAACTGCCTTTTCCTCAACTATAGCTGCATCTGCGGCTGCCTCAGCCTTTGCAGTCCTTGACTTGAACCTCAAGCCCTTGCTGGAGGAGAGGACCAGTGCAACAGCAGTGACTATTATGAACACCAGGGTGTAGGCCATAAGTGCCTTGAAGATATAGACAATCTGGGCACGGTCAGAAATCTTGTAAAGAATCTCTATATTGAGCACCGGAGGAGTCGCAGTAACCTTGACCGGTCCCTTGTAGAGCATGAAGTTGCGGCTGGAGGTGTACTTTGCCTCGTTCTTGTCAGGGTAGAACTGTACTACATCGGGATTGGAGGAGTAGTAATAGAGGACATGGTTGTCCTTGTTCTTGATCACCAGGGACTGAAGCCGCCTGTCGTAATTGAAGAGCGCCTTTACGTTCTTGCTGAATGCCGGGAAGAACCGGTCTCCTGCCAGATATCCGTTGCGGATCACCTTGCTCATCTGGCCGAACATGTCATCTCCCCGCTGGGAGTTCGCTTTCTGAATTCCATAAATTCTGATTGTGAAAAGTGTAGTCAGAAGTAAAAAAATAGCCAGCGCCGATACTGCGTATACGACAATAATATTCTTTTTCATAATATTATTATCGGAACTATGGGATAATCTTTGAGATAATTCTAAGCATTAATTCTGCAAAAAGATGACGTCTGGCATTGGCTGTCACCAGAACCTCGTTCTCATCCAGCTTTTCATCGGTGACGCCGGCGGCCATGTTGGAGATTACCGATATGGCCAGAACCTTGAGCCCCGCATGGACTGCCAGTATGGTCTCGGGGACTGTGGACATGCCCACTGCGTCGGCTCCCAGCACCCTTGCCATGCGGATCTCGGCCGGAGTCTCGTAGCTTGGTCCCATGAACCATATATAAACCCCTTCCTTGAGGTCTATGCCCAGCTCCTGGGCCGCCTTGCGGGCATTCTGCTGCAGCACCGGGTCGTAGCATTCAGACATGTCGGGGAACCGGGGTCCGAAGTCGGAGTTGTTCTTTCCTATAAGGGGGTTGGTGCCTGACAGGTTGATATGGTCTGTTATGAGCATGAAGTCCCCCGCCTTGAAGGATTTGTTGATGCCGCCGGCCGCATTGGTCTGCAGGAGATAGGATATACCCAGCATCTTCAGGGTACGCAGCACCACAGCGATATCATGGCCGTCGTAGCCTTCGTAGAAATGGAAGCGGCCGTCCAGCAGGATCACATCCTTATCCACAAGCTTTCCGAAAATAAGGCGGCCGATGTGGCCCGGTGCTGTGGAGACAGGGAAGTGGGGTATAGACTTGTAAGGAATCTCCACATCAATCTTGACCTGGCTGGTGAGAGGGCCCAGACCTGAGCCCAGGATGATGGCGATCTTAGGCTGTCCCCTGTAGTTGTTCTCGAATAGTATTCGGTTGATATAGTGGGTAGCCTTGATTATTGTCGCATCATTCATATTCCCATTTTACAATCAATTTGAAAAATTGTATACTATGACCATGAAAAAGCTTATAGCCCTTGGAATGAGCGGTGGTGTGGACTCTTCCATGGCTCTGGAATATCTAAGGAAGGACTGGGACACAATAGTTGGGGCCAACCATGTGGTGTGGCACGGCGTCAAGTGCTCAAGCCCCGAGGTGATAGAAAGAGCCCGGGCCCTTTGCCGAAGGGAGAATATACCATTCTACTGCCTTGATGTCTCGGATGAGTTCAACCGACAGGTGGCCAAGGCTTTTGTCAGGGACTATCTCCATGGTCTTACCCCCAATCCCTGCGTAATCTGCAACAGGATGATCAAGTTCACATTCTTCTACGACAGACTGAAGGAGCAGCTTATAAAGGACGGCATCATGTCGCCGGCCGACCAGCTCTATTACTCCACCGGCCATTATGTCCGCCTGGTGAATCGGTCCGGCTCCCTCTTCCTTGCCAGGGCCAGGGACCTGTCCAAGGACCAGAGCTACATGCTCTACAGGCTCCCCAAGGAGCTCCTGGCCCGCTGTGTATTCCCCCTGGGGGACAGGTTTAAGACCGATGTCAAGAAAGAGGCGGCAGAGCTGGGGCTCCCATCCAGCAGCGTCAAGGAGAGCCAGGATATCTGCTTCATAGAAGGCTCCTACGGCGATTTCATAGAGAAGTACACAGACAGGCAGTACCAGCCTGGCTCCATATATGACACCCAGGGCAACAGACTGGGGCTCCACCGGGGCTACATCCACTACACAATAGGCCAGCGGAAGGGGCTGGGACTGGGCAGCGGTCCCTGGTACGTCACCCAGGTGATACCCGAGAAGAACCAGGTGATAGTAGGCAGGGAAGAGGAGCAGGGCCAGAAGGACTTCACAGTCAGAGACCTTAACTGGTTCATCGATTTCAAGGGACCGCTGGAGGCTGCCGTGCAGGTCCGCTACAATTCGGGTACGCACCCCTGCACCGCAGAGGCCGGGGAGGGCGGCAAAGTCCAGGTGCATCTTAAGGAGAAGACTGTGATAACACCGGGGCAGAGCGCAGTCTTCTACGACGGGGACGTAGTCCTCGGCGGAGGCATAATAGCATGATAATCCACCTGGAATCGGTGTCATCCACCATGGACGCCGCCCGGTCTCTGCTTCCTCAGAAGCCTGAGGACGGCACCGCCGTGTATGCCGACTACCAGGAGCAGGGGCGGGGCCGGGTGCAGGGCCGTCGTTGGGACAGCCCCAAGGGGGAAAGCCTCCTTGCCACATTCCTTTTCAAAACGGAATCCATAGCTTTTCCCCTGTACAGCTTCCCCCTCTATGCCGGCTATGTAACAGCAAGGTGCCTCAAGAGGCTTTACGGCATAGAGTGCCAGGTCAAGTGGCCCAACGACGTTCTTGTGGATGGGGCCAAGATATCAGGCATCTACTGCGAGTGTATCGATGACTACATTTCCTGCGGCATCGGGATCAACCTCCTGCAGGAGCATTTTCCATCCCACAGGCGCAAAGCATGCTCTGTGAAATCAGTCTCCGGGAAGGGGGCTGACAGGGAAGAGCTCCTGAAAGAAATGGTAAAAGAATTTAAATTAAATTTAAAAAACCCTAAATGGATTAAAGATTTTCAAATCATACTTTATAAAAATGGCAAAATATTGACAGTTTTGGAGGGGCTGGCCGATTCAGGCACATCAGTCACCGGAACCCTCATGGGCATCGGAGAGTATGGCCAGATGCTCATCCAGACCTCCGACGGTACTATTAAAGAAATCTTCACCGGGGAAATCCAGTAAAAATATTTTCAGCAAACTGTTGAAGATTTTGTTTATTATTAGTAAATTATAGAAAAAAGCAAACAATTTTTTTAATTCATAAAGGGGTTAATTAACTATGGCAAAACAGCTTGAATTCAACGAAGCAGCCAGAAAACAGCTCTTCGCAGGTGTTGAGAAGCTTTCCAATGCAGTCAAGGTTACATTGGGACCTAAGGGTAGATGCGTCCTCCTGGACAAGAAATTCGGTGCTCCTACAGTCACCAAGGATGGCGTTTCTGTAGCAAAGGAGATCGAGCTCGAGAATCCGTACGAGAATATGGGTGCCCAGCTGGTCAAGGAAGTTGCCACCAAGACAAATGATGTTGCAGGCGACGGAACCACAACAGCAACTGTACTGGCTTATTCAATCACAAAAGAAGGAATCAAGAGCGTTGCAGCCGGAATCAATCCTATGGAGATCAAGCGTGGAATTGACAAGGCAGTGGCAATCGCTACAGCAGAGATAAAGAAATCAGCCAAGACAATCAAGGACAAGGGCGAGATTGCTCAGGTTGCAGCTATTTCAGCTAACAACGATATGGCAATCGGCGACCAGATCGCAGATGCAATGGACAAGGTGGGAAAGGACGGCGTCATCACAGTGGAGGAGTCCAAGACCATCGATTCCACCATCGACTTTGTAGAAGGTATGCAGTTCGACAGAGGCTACCTCTCCCCATACTTCGCAACAAACCGGGACACCATGACAGCAGTTCTGGAGAGCCCATTCATCCTTATCTTCGACAAGAAGATCTCCAACATGAAGGATCTTCTCCCAGTGCTTGAGAAGGTGGTTCAGGCCAACAAGCCGCTCCTTATCATCGCAGAGGATGTTGAGGGCGAGGCTCTTGCAACACTGGTTGTAAACACAATCCGGGGCACAATCAATGCAGTTGCTGTAAAGGCTCCTGGCTTCGGCGACAGAAGAAAGGCTATGCTTGAGGATATCGCAATCCTTACAGGCGGCCAGGTAATCTCCGAGGAACTGGGACTCAAGCTTGAGAACACCACACTGGATATGCTGGGAAAGGCTAAGACAGTAAAGGTTGAGAAAGAGAATACAACAATCATCAACGGCGGTGGAGCAGCTGCCGACATCAAGGACAGAATTGCCCAGATCAGAGCACAGATTGCAGACACAACCTCCGACTACGACCGGGAGAAGCTGCAGGAGCGGCTGGCTAAGCTGGCCGGCGGTGTTGCAGTCATCAACGTAGGTGCTGCCACCGAGGTGGAGCTTAAGGAGAAGAAGCACAGAGTTGAGGATGCCCTCTCTGCCACAAGAGCAGCTATCGAGGAAGGAGTCATCGCAGGTGGCGGAGTCACCCTTATCCAGATCGTTCAGACACTGGAGAAGACAAAGATGGACGACCTTACTGCAGACGAGAAGGTGGGCTTCAATATCGTGAAGAGAGCTCTGGAGGAGCCTATCCGCCAGATTGCAGAGAATGCAGGACTGGACGGAGCAGTCATTGCCGAGAAGGCAAAGGGATCCAAGAAGGGCGTAGGCTTCGATGCCAACAAGATGGAATGGGTTGACATGGTCAAGAGCGGAATCATCGATCCTGCCAAGGTTACCCGGTCTGCACTGCAGAACGCTGCCTCCATCGCAAGCCTGCTTCTTACAACAGAGTGTGTAGTCACAGACATTCCTTCCAAGGAAGCACCTGCCCCAGCTATGAACCCAGGAATGGGCGGAATGGGCGGTATGATGTGATTTGATTGACAAGCTTGAAGTAATCTTCAATGCAATAACCCACGGTGCCGGCTTTATGTCCAGCATCGTGGGTCTTGTTTTTTATGCCAAGGGGGCTCTGAGTGCTGTTTTTCCAGATTGCCGTAACAATTTTTCTCATTCTTATGGCAATATACATCTTCTATATCATCTATCATAAGTATATCTATTACGGCTATACTCCGAAGCAGGTGGCCTATATGATAGGACAGCAGCATATGGTGCTGGACAACCTGAAGATAGGAATCATATATTCCAACAGCAAGGGAAAGATATTGATCATCAATGCGGTGGCAAAAAAGCTTCTCCAGCTGGATGACAGGGCCAGAGGGACAAATGTCAAAAGCTATTATTTCGGCAAGCCTTTCCATGAGATAATGGACAAGGGGGAGAATGTCCAGTCCATGGAGATAAGGGTTTCGGCAGGAAACACAGTCCTTTTCCGCTTCCATGTGGTGCGGGATCCCGATACAGACAGGCTTATAGGTATAATCACAAGCCTGGAGGACCTCACCATAGCAAAGCAGAGGGCCGAGGAGCTTACCGGCATGCGGATGCTCATGAACGAGGTCAGAGCCCAGAACCATGAGTTCATGAACAAGCTCCACACCATCTCCGGTCTTATTCAGCTCAAGGAGTATCAGGAGGCCATCGATTTCATCTCCCAGTCGGCGAAATCAAACCAGGAGCTTATCGGTGCAATAAATTCCAAGATAAAGGAACCCAGCGTGGCAGGACTTCTCCTTTCAAAATGCAACAAGGCCAGCGAGAAGAAGGTCAATCTTGTGATCAACGAGGACACCTATATACGTGATCTGCCCGAGAAGATGCACAAGGATGAGTTCTGCTCCATAGTGGGCAACCTTATAGAGAACTCCCTGGACGAGCTGGCAGGCCGCACCGACGGAATAATAGAGGTGGGTATTTTCCAGGGCGAGAAAGATATGAATATCACTGTATACGACAACGGCCGGGGAATCCCGGAGAAGACCCGGGATAAAATATTCAGGAAAGGGCACAGCTCCAAGGGGGAGTACCGGGGCTATGGCCTATATATTGTTAAGGAAATAGTTGACACCTACGGGGGAAAAATACGATTATGGTGTGAGTCCGGCACCACTATTGTGATAACTATCCCCATGAGGCAGGAGAAAGATAAATGAAGATTCTTATTGTAGATGATGATCCGATGGTTGCACACATCAACCTTAAGTTCGCCAACAAGGCAGGCTACGAGGATGTGGATACAGCAGCTGACATAGAGAGCGCAAAGGAGAAGCTCAAGCAGGGGGACATAGATCTGGTGCTCCTGGATGTGTACCTGCCTACAGGAAAAGGGACAGAAATCCTCAAGTGGATACGTCAGGAGAACCTTAACACCGATGCCATCCTTATTACTGCAGACCGGAGCTCCGATACAGTGGAGGAATCCATGAACTTCGGTGCCGTGGACTATCTGATAAAGCCCTTCGACTTCGACCGGTTCCAGCTGGCTATGGAGAAGTTCGAGCGGAAGAGGAACGGCTTTGTGGGGAAGAAGAGTGTGGAGCAGGATGACATAGACAGCATCTTCTTCGATTCTGTGAGCAGGAACGACAAGGTCAAGGATATTCTTGAGAAGGGGATGAGCGAGAAGACCTATAACGCTATCCTGAATGCCATAAAAGCTATGGATGCCTCTGTCACAGCCGAGGAGCTGGGTGACAAGCTGGGCATCTCCAGAGTCTCTGTGCGCCGCTATCTTGAGTTCATGGAGGACAAGGGAATACTGGAGATGAAGCCTATCTACGGCAAGAAGGGAAGACCCCAGCACCTGTTTAAATATGTCAAAGAGGGTAATTGACCTTAATTATATTATTTGGTAAAGTGTTTTCCGTTAATCGGTGGCGTAACTCAGTCGGTAGAGTAAGCGGCTCATATCCGCTCTGTCAGGGGTTCGAGTCCCTTCGCCACTAAAAAAATGAAAAGATATTATTTCATTTTTCTTCTTTTCTTTGTCCTTGCAATTGCTGGCTGCGGAGGCAGTGGCGGAAGCAGCAGTGATGACAACGGAGGAGGCGATGGTGATACGGCTGGCCTCTGCTTTACTTCTTCTGGATCAACTGTTGTCTCAATCAGAATAAATGGAACACTTGATAACATTCCTGCCCTTGACTATTCAAAAGATGGTCTGAACTGGTCCCCGATTGCTCTGGTAAATGACAGTACTGTTGAGGTGACTGCTCTTTCAGAGGGAGAAAAGGTATATCTGCGGGCACGAAATTCTAATAATTCTTTCTCTAAAGATTTATTAAATTATATTCAATTAATATTCACTGGAGATGGGTCCATTGCAGCCAGTGGCAATATAATGAGCCTTCTTGATAAGTCGCTTGGTTCAACAGAAATACCTTGTGACAGATGTTTTTGCAGGCTTTTTGAGAATTGTACAGCATTGACCAGAGCACCAGCCCTGCCAGCAGTAACATTGACAAGTGGTTGCTATCAAAATATGTTCATTGGATGCACTAACCTTATGACAGCACCAGCCCTGCCAGCAGTAACATTGACAAGTGGTTGCTATCAAAATATGTTCTATGGATGCACTAACCTTACGACAGCCCCTGAGTTGCCTGCAACAGAATTAGCAGATTATTGTTATAATTATATGTTCTATGGCTGTACAAATCTTGTGACAGCCCCTGATCTTCCTGCAACAGAATTAGCAGATTATTGTTATTATTTTATGTTTTCTGGATGTGCAAGCCTTGTTAATACCCCAACTTTACCTGCAACAGAATTAGTTGATGGTTGTTATGCTAGTATGTTCTATGGCTGTACAAATCTTGTGACAGCCCCTGATCTTCCTGCAACAACAATAGCAGCTAGTTGCTATAGAGGAATGTTCAATATGTGCACAAACCTTGTGACAGCTCCAGATCTTCCAGCAACAACATTAAAGGATATGTGTTATAAAAGTATGTTCGAAGATTGCACAAGCCTTACGACAGCTCCAGATCTTCCAGCAACAACATTAGCAGATAGTTGTTATGAGAATATGTTCTATAACTGTTTGAACTTAAATAATATTTCTGTCTGTTTTACTAAATGGACTGATGCTTCCTGGACTGATGCTACAAAAAATTGGGTTGTTGGTGTCCCATCTGGTGGCACATTCACTTGCCCTGCTGGATTGCCAGAAGAAAATGGTGTAAGTAGAATTCCATTTGTATGGACAAAAACTGATTTATAGGGTTTCCCTGCCTTTATAGGCAAGTTGACCGCAGGCTCCGGAGACCCCGAAGCCTTTTCTTTTTCTGAGGGTGTAGTTTATCCCCAGCTTGTCAAGTTTTGAGCAGAATACGTTTATATCCTTGCGGTCGGGGGTCTGGAAGGGCTTTCCCTCCACAGTGTTCCATGGAATAAGGTTGACCAGCACCGAGAGGCCGCTTGTGAAGTGCCTCAGCGCCTTAATATCCTCCTCTCCCATGTTGAAGTCCTTTATAAGAACATACTCGAAGGTGAAACGCTTGTTCTTGTCCTGCTGGAATGCCTTGAGGGCACTCTTGAGTTCAGAAAGAGGGTAGCGCTGGGTGATAGGCATAATCTGGCGCCGCTTCTCCTCTATGGCGCTGTTGAGCGACACCGCAAGCCTTATCTCCAGCTTGCTCTGGGCCAGGGCCTGTATGCCTGGAACTACGCCGCAGGTGGATATAGTCATCCTCCGGGCCCCAAGTCCTATTGCGTTCTTGTCGTTAAGTATAGTGATAGCCTTTTTCAGGTTGTCGATGTTGTCGAAGGGTTCGCCCATCCCCATGAATACTATGTTGGAGAGCTTGCCTGCAATCTTGGAGCCTATCAGGTACTGCTCCAGTATTTCCCCGGCGGTCAGGTTCCGCTTAAAGCCCATGTCGGCAGTGCGGCAGAAGGCGCAGCCCATCTTGCAGCCCACCTGGCTTGATATGCAGATAGTCTTCCTGTCGGTGCCGTCAGAAAGTATGACGCACTCGGTGAAAAGGCCGTCGGAAAGCTCTATTCGGAGTTTGCAGTTGCCCCCCTCGTCATCGAGGGAAGTATCTACCTTTGAAGTGAATATGCAGAAGTTCTCTGCCAGGCTCTGGCGCAGGGACAGAGGCAGGTCTGTTATTGCATCAAAGCTCTCGATGCCGGAATAGATGGCATGATAGATCTGCTTGCTCCGGAAGCGTTCCTTTACCTGGATAAGCTCCTGAATCTCCTCTGGAGAAAGGCCCAAAAGGGTTGTCATAGTATCAGATGAGGCCTTTGGTGGAGAGCACCTGGTCTGAATCTGCAGCTGCATAGGACTGGGCAATAGCCTTGCCAAGTGCCTTGAAAAGGGCCTCTGCCATGTGGTGGCTGTTCTGTCCGTAGCGGCAGGTGCAGTGGAGTGCTATCTGGGCTCTGTTTGAGAGAGCGATTAAGAATTCTCTTATAAGTGCCATGTCGAAGGTGCCGGAATATGCCTGTGGGAACTCTGCGTTGAGCACCATGGAAGGGCGGCCGCAGATATCGATGACAGCCTCGGAGACAGCCTCATCCATAGGGATGATGGAATAGCCGTAGCGCTTAACGACACCTGCTTTCTCAGCAGACTTGGCAAGGGCATCGCCCAGCACAAGGCCTATATCCTCCACAAGGTGGTGCGGGTCCACATCCACATCGCCGTCAGCCTTCACCTTGAGGGCAAAGCCGCCATGGAATGCCATAGCTGTAAGCATGTGGTTGAAGAAAGCCACAGGGGTATCGATCTCAACACCCTTTGCATCCATATCAAGAGTCAGCTTTATGTCTGTCTCCTTGGTCTTTCTCTTTAATACAACAGTACGGTTTCCCATGTTGCGCCTCCTATTTGTATTATTTATCGGCACCTTATATATATTTCTATACTATGCAAAGAGAGATTTTTCAGTTATAGTGACAGAACAGCGGTCGTTCCGTTTACCCGCTTGAACAAAACAAGGGAGATACATCATGCATTTCGGATTCAATGAGATGATGTGGTTCGCAGTTCTCATAGTGAACTTCATCATTGTGCTGGCTGTCTACCGCTTCATGGGCAAGACAGGTCTTTTCGTCTGGATGGCAATCGCCAGCATCCTGGCAAACATACAGGTGCTCAAGCTGGTGGAGTTCTTCGGCTGGAACATAACCCTGGGCAACGTGCTCTACGGCACTTCCTTCCTGGCCACCGACATAATATCGGAGAACTATTCCAAGGAGCTGGCCCATAAATCGGTGTGGGTGGGGTTCTTCGCCATGATCTCCATGATCATACTCATGACATTGTCATGCCTCTTCATCCCTGCGGCAGATGACTTCGTATCGGATCACATGAAGGCCATTTTCACTGTGATCCCCCGGGTATCCTTCGCAAGCCTTGTGGCATACCTTATATCCCAGAACCACGATGTCTGGGCATACCACTTCTGGATGGAGAAGTTTCCTGACACCAAGTTCATCTTCATAAGGAACAACCTGAGCACCATGGTGAGCCAGCTGATTGACAGCGCCATCTTCACCACAATAGCCTTCGCCGGGATGTACCCCTTCGGAGTGCTGGTGCAGATAATAATCTCAACCTATGTCCTCAAGTGGCTGGTGGCACTCTTTGACACAGGCTGTGTATACATAGCCGCCAGCTGGTTCAGGAAGGGTAAAGTGCAGGAGATGTGATGGACAAAGGCTTCCAGGAATATCTTGAACAGTTTGTGGAGTTCACCAGCCAGTACAATAAAGAGATTTATTACGGCAACCAGGGACGCGACGACATCCAGGCTCCGGTGGAGCCCGAGATAGGGCGGTTCCTGGCCTTCCTTGTCAGGATGACAGGGGCAAGGAGAGTGCTGGAGCTGGGCACCGGAGTGGGCAATTCCACCATCTGGCTGGCGGAGGCGGTTAAGGAGACCGGCGGCAACGTGACCACAGTGGACAACCACCCCCGCACATGGAAGGAAGCCACTGCCAACATAGAGAAATCGGGGCTGGGGGAGTATGTCACCATGCTACACTCCGATGCCGACGAGGCTGTCCGCAAGCTGCGGGAGCAGAGCCTCCAGTTCGACATCATCTTCCAGGACTGCGCCAAGTACATCTACACCGTGATCTACGAGGATGTGGCCGCTTTAGTCAGGAAGGGGGGCATAATTGTGGCCGACGACACCATGTTCCCTGTGTGCGCTAATGTACGGGAGAACCTGGGCCGCCACATGGACCGGTATAACCGACAGATGTTCGCCGACAGACGCTTTTTCTCCACCATGCTCCCCATAGGCCACGGCATGACCCTCAGCTGGAAAAATTTCTGAAAAATTGTAAAATAGACTTTACAAAAATTACATGATATTGTAAACTCAAATTGTGGAAAGGTTATTTGAGCATTACAGAAATAAATTAGCATTCACCAAGACAGCCTTTGTCAGGAGCCTGGAGCAGAACATCGACTGGAAATCCAGCCTCATCGGCATACGGGGGCCCAGAGGGGTCGGCAAGTCCAACCTCATGCTCCAGCATATCAAGAAGGCCTTCAAGGAAGATTACAGCAGGGCACTCTATGCCAGCCTGGACGACCTTTATTTCGCTGACAACTCACTTTCCCACCTTGCAGAGCAGTTCACACGGCGGGGTGGAACCCATCTTTTCCTGGACGAGGTCCATAAGTATCCCAAGTGGGATCAGGCTGTGAAAAGTCTCCATGACAACTTCCCGGGACTCTCCATTGTATATGCCGGATCCTCTCTCCTTGAGAAACAGGCCCATACCTATGATATGCAGGGCCTTTCCTTCAGGGAATACCTTGCTTTCAACACCAACAGGGAATACCCTATATTCTCCCTTGAGGATATCCTGACCCGCACCGAGGAGATCTCCGCAGAGCTTGCCTCCGAGATAAAACCCTTCAAATATTTCGACAATTACCTCAGGATGGGCTATTATCCTTTCTTCATCCTGGGGGAGAAGAACTATTTGAGCCGGATGAATGAAACCATCAACATGATCCTGGATATAGAGCTTCCTATCCTGCGTAATATGGAAACATCTTCCATCCCCAAGATACGCAAGCTGCTGGCAGTCATAAGCAAGGCTTCCCCATGTGCGCCCAATGTGGCCTCCCTTGCTTCTCATATAGGAGTTGCCCGGCAGACACTGCTCTCTTATTTAAAGCACCTGGAGGAGGGAAACCTTATAGTGCTGCTCTATAAAGGAGCACGGGGAACCGGATCTCTTGTAAAGCCCGACAGGCTGTACCTTGAGAACTCCAACCTTATGCATGACCTGATGGACCATGAGGCGGCACCTTCCGATTCCCTTGAGACATTTGTTCTGAACCAGCTGAAGAAGGACCATGATATAAAGCTGACTGCTTCCGGGGATTTCCTTGTTGATGACCGGCACACATTCAGGATGTGCAGCGGTAACAGAAAGCAGAAGCAGGCAAAGGATGAGGGCAATTCTTATATAATTGCCGATGACATTGAGATCGGCTCAGGCCGCCTTATACCGGTCTGGCTTTTAGGATTTTTATATTAATAGGAGGAATATATGCCAATCGATAAGAAAAAGTTAACAAAAGAGATGATGATTAAAGCAGCTATGTGCGAGACTGCTGACGAGCTTATAGCACTTGCAAGGACAGAAGGAATGGAGATCACAAAGGCTGAGGCCGAGGCTTACCTTTCAGAGCTTGATAATGTTGAGCTTGACAGCAAGGCTTTGGAAAAGGTGGCTGGTGGCTATAATATATGCGAGAATTATGGTCAGGCATGCCCGAGTTATATAAATGTAGGATGATTATATGCCAATAGATAAGACAAAGTTAACAAAAGAGATGCTTGAGAAAGCAGCAAAGTGCGAGACTGCCGAGGAGCTGATTGCTCTTGCTAAGGCTGGCGGTTATGAGCTGACAAAAGAGGAAGCGGAATCTTATATGGAGGAACTGTCTGATTTTGAATTAGATGGTACAGCACTGAATAATATTGCCGGTGGTAAGTGTTATATGTATACTCACCTGGATGATATTATGTGATCAGATAGAACGGAGAAATATATGCCGATCGACAAATCAAAAATAACAGAAGAGATGCTTGCAAAAGCAGCAATGTGTCAGACTGCTGATGATCTGATTGCCCTGGCAAAAGATAACGGTATTGACATTACAAGGGAAGAGGCCGAGTCATACCTGGCAGAGCTTGATAATGTTGAGCTTGACAGCAAGACTTTGGAAAAAGTGGCTGGTGGAAAAAGTTATAAGTGCCCTGGTGAAGCATGCACGGAGCATTGTCACCTTAACCAATGGTATGAATGATTGAACTTAGGGTATAAAAGGAGAAAAATATGCCGTTCGACAAATCAAAGATAACAGATGAGATGCTTGCGAAAGCAGCAAAGTGCAATAGCGCTGATGAGCTTGTAGCCCTTGCAAAGACAGAGGGAATCGAGATCACCAAGGCTGAAGCCGAGGCCTACCTGGATGAGCTGGACAACATGGAATTAGACACTGATACACTGGCACATGTAGCTGGCGGCAAGGGGTGTCCGACACTTGGCGATGGCGGGCTATATAAATAATGGTATTAAAAAGGAGTATAATATGCCGATTGA
>JAEEGF010416843.1_pt1 | contig 29340 bp, 25 predicted proteins | sample 9134171 | NCBI WGS metagenome assembly JAEEGF01 (sample SAMN16246542, study PRJNA631951) | gut metagenome | biome: gut microbiome; feature: rumen; material: AP-attached | host: Bos | place: Iran: Karaj | collected 2018-10 | reverse complement strand
AACAACTTAAGGCTAAGACAAAAGATGCCAACAGCCAGAAACGCATGACTTTCAACATAAACAAGTGTTTGTTAATAATAAAACACCGTTAATGTGAAAACACGTCCCCTAAACTCTTAAAATATCTTCAATTACTTGAGGGAAATGGTCCATTTCAAGGACATGCTCCTTAGCGGCGATGTCATCGGGAGTGTCGTCCGGTTCCAAAGGAGTGGAAAACTGGGCGATTATGTCACCGCCGTCAACCTCCCGGGTCACCCAGTGGACAGTCATCCCGGTCTCTGTCTCCCCCGCGGCCTTGACAGCCTCATGGACGTGATGGCCGTACATTCCGATGCCGCCATACTTTGGGAGGAGCGCGGGATGGAGATTAATCATCCTGTGGTCATATTCATCGATAAGGAAGCCGGGAATCACGAGCAGGAAGCCCGCAAGGACAATGAAATCGACTGAATACTTCTTCAGAAGCGGAAGTATGATCTCCGGATTGTTGAGAGAAGCCTTCGGCACCACCTCGACAGGAACCCCGAGCCGTTCCGCTTTAGCCACCGCTCCCGCGGAAGCCTTATTGCTGATGACTACCGCCGGACGGGCCACCTCAGAACCCTCGAAATACTTTATGATGTTCTCGCAATTTGTGCCTCCACCGGAGACGAATATCGCCATATTTACCATATCAACCTATTGTTTTTCAGTGCTTTCCGGCAAATGCTTGATATAAACATCCCTCTGCGGGAACGGAATCTCGATGCCGTTGTCCGCAAGGGCCTTGTAGATTATCTCATTAGCCTTGGCCACATAGGCATAGCGTTGGTCCACAAGAACGAACTGCTTGACTACCAGATCCACGCTGCTGTCACCGAAACCCTTGACGGTGACCTGGATTCCGTAGGAAGGCTTAACCGTAGCCCGGCCGAACTTATCTGGCCTGCAAAGAGGCTTCATCGCCCTGACGATCGCCCTTCTGGCCTTCTCGACATCGGTGCCGTAAGCCACCCCGACAGGGAGGGCGATATATTCATAGGAGTCGCTCTTTGTGAGGTTCTTGAAGGTCTTGGAGAACAAGGTCGCGTTGGGGAAGGCGATCATGCTGCCATCCACAGCGCGGATCACAGTGGTCTGATAGCTAATGTTTTCCACTGTTCCACGGATGCCGTCGCACTCGAGGGTATCTCCCACCCTGACCCTTCCGGACATGAGCTGGACACCATAGAAGAAGTTGTTGAGGATGTCCTTCATAGCGAATCCGAGACCGGCGGCAAGACCGGCGGCGATCACATTTAGCGACCTTGTGGGAATCTTCAGGATGCCGATCAACACAACTATGTAAAGGCCCCAAGTCACGAGCCAGATGACATTATTGGCAAGGGTCAGATTTACCTCATTGTCCCGCAGCAGGCCTGTTCCCGACTTGGCGATGGTGTCCCTGATCTTGAACACCCTGTAGAGAGAGCAGGCGGCGTACTCGATGTACCTGAACACGAAATAGAGACCTACCGCCAAAAGGACCTTATAGAGCGACAAGGTTATGGCCTTGACGTCCAGGAAAGGATAGAACAAGGCCGTCTTGCAGATCTCGGTAAGGTCGAACACCCTGGAGGCCAGGAAGAGGCAGCAAGGAATGGAGACAAGGATAAGGACCGGAATAATGACCATCTCCAGAAGGTCGTAAAGCCAGGTCACAAGGAAACTTGTTCCCTTACCCGCGCCGATCTCGGCGGGATGCTTAAACTTGTAAGCCCTGACTTTCGCCTCAACTGTCTTCTGGTGGTACTTTCGCACAAGTTCTTTGACCGCCGAAATAAATTGAAGGACAGTCAGTTGGAAAATCCACCAAATGTAGAGCTGGAGTCCGAGGAGGACATATCCCAACACAGAAAGGATCAAGGTCACCGCGGTCACGAAGAGCGACACGGAAGCTAGATCCCTATCGATCTTCGGCACCTTGCTGATGTTCTTCTTGAAAGTCACGGACTGCCAGAACGCGAACAGCAGGAGGATCGGAGGGAATATCAAGTTAATCAAGCTGTTGGGGATGAATATGATCCTGAAAGCTATGATCAGAAGTCCCAAAAGCATGACCGGCATGTACATCTTGACGCCTTGATTGATCTGCTCCCCGTCAAAACGGATGAGCATGGATAGCAGGATGGCGATCAGGAGGAAGGCAAACTCGACTATGAGCGACGAGGCCATAAGATAGAAATGAGTTCCTATCCTTGTTGACCCCCTGGCAAGAAGGACTATTATCACGAAAAGGACTACCGAAGCCAAAATGATGAAAGCCATCTCACTGGCGGCGAACCGTTCTTCCTTGAATATCTTCAGTTTCCGTTTCAATCCTTTCATAGCCAGCCAACTGATAGCGGCGGCTAGAGCGAGATAAATAAGGATAATGAAAGAGAAGCCAAGCACGATAGGTCCCCTCCATTCGCTCTTTATCCCCTTGCCAAGGACGTCGTTGGAATACTTGTCCCTGAAATCATTGAACGCCCGTTTGGCAAACTGGCCAAGATGGGTCAGCACGTACCAATAATTCCTTTGCCCTTCAACGAAAATTCGCCTCTGGACAAGCTTGTAACGGTTCTGAGCGTAGTCATAAGCATCTCGCAAGCGATTGTCGGTGGAGGCGTAATATGACTTGTCCTCCACCATCTTGTCCCTGAGCGTGGTGAACATGCCAAGAAGCCCGGTGGCGTAGAAGATACAGCTGTCCCTGTCAATCTGGGAGAGGCTATCGAGCTGGAAATCAAATGTTATTGAAGTGTCCTGGATCACAACGGGGTTATCATCCTCCAGCACCTGGAAATCCGGAATGGCGGCCAAATGCAGGGTCATGGCCAAAGCTCCCAGCAGAGATGGTCCCAAGCTGTCCGGAAGCTCGATAAGTTCCGGCGGGAGGATCTTGAGGGCTTTCAAGAGCCTGTCGAAACGGTCAATCTCCACATCGAAGTATGACAGGATGTTGTCAAAAGGTAACTTGGTCTGTGTGAAGCCGTTGTACTGGTCGGTGACCTGCCTGAGGGCATAGGTCAAGTCGAACGTGAAGTCCTGCTTCTGGGAATAGAGCATCAGGGAAAGCTCGTTGCAGCTCTTGACCAGCTCAATCAGCCGCTCGTGCTGCTTGACCTGCTGCATCTCGAAACCCACCTGGCTTTTGGACATCTCGGTGTAGGCCTTGGCCAACTCATAGCGCAGGACCTGGAGGGTCTTCGCCAGATCCCTCTCATTGAACACGGCTGACGACCTCCCGGCAGGGATGAGCAGCAGAACTATTGTCAGCAGGGCGGACAGGATGACTTTTCTTGTTCGCATGGCTTTATCTTACTATCAATGAATCGATTATATGCTTATAAACAGTATGGACAGAGTCCAAAGCGGCGAGATTCTCACTCTTGATAGGCTCGCCCGAAGGGGAATCCAGTGTCAGAGGATTTACAGGTGTGCCGTCCTTCCAGACACGGAAGTCCAGATGAGGACCGGTGGCCACACCCGTGGCTCCCACATATCCTATCACATCCCCTTGGCTCACCCTCACTCCCGCCTTGATGCCTTTCGCATATCTGGAAAGGTGCATGTAGGAGGTTGTGTAGGTGGCGTTGTGACGGATCTTGACCGTGTTGCCTCCCCCATTAGTCCAACCGGCACTCAAGACAGTCCCGTCTCCGATAGACATCACAGGAGTACCTGTCGGGGCGGCGTAGTCAACCGCTGTGTGAGGCTTGACCTTGCCGGAGACCGGGTGCTTGCGGTGATAGGAGAATCCGGAACTGATTCGGGTGAACTTAAGCGGAGCCTTGAGGAAAACTTTTCTCAAGCTGGATCCGTCCTCCTTCCAATAACGTCCTCCACCATCGCCTTGATCGAAGAGGATTGCCGGGATGACAGTCTCTCCCCGCTCAAATTCAGCGTAATAGATCGGATCGACAGAGACAACCACACTATCGCAAACGCTCTCGTCGTAAAGTATCTTGAAACGGTCACCCTCCTGGAGCGCGAAGAAGTCCACAGACCAGGCGTAGATCTCCGAGAGGGCCACTATCAGGCTTGCGGGAGCACCCGCCGCTGACATGTCATTCCAAAGTGAGCTGGATATGGTCACATCGGCGAACTTGCGCACAGTCTCCACCGGCCTTGAGAAATTCCAGACAGCCAAAGAGTCGGAAGTCTTGAACACCGTCCCGCCTGTCCTGTCCTTCATATAGACAACATATTCCAAGACAGCGGCCGCGGTTGTGTCTGTGGCCAAGGTGTCGATGCTATAATATGCCCTGACGGTGTTTCCAGCCCGCATCTTCCTGACGTCGAACACTGTGTCGCATGCCTGGGCAAGAGAGAACGCATCATCACCGGACATGCCGAGCCTTGTCATCAGCGAAGTGAAGGCCTCGCCGGAACGGACTTTGTCTTCCATCAAATCCAAAGAGCCGACCCTGAAACCTTCAGGAGGAAGAGGCTCTTCCAACACCTCTGGGACATCGCGCCGAGACTCTTTATTCCCGCGGCACCCGTAAGAGATAACGATGGTGGCGAAAACCATCGAAACGAAAAGAATATTAAAAAAAATCTTCCGCATCATGCAAATTTAATAAAAACCCCCGCCAACACGAAGGAACGGAGCGAAAAAAGACACATATTTGCCTCAAACTCAGAACAACGATGAAAGACTTCCGCCTTATGACCATCTTGGCCGCTTTGGCGACCTTCCTTCCCTCCCATGCCCAAAACACGAAGGACACGACCATTTTGATAAAAGAGGCCGTGGTCATGGCGAGCAAGAATCTCGCCAGAAGCGGCTCTTCGTCAATCTCTATTCCAGCCAATATGATAAAGAGCACCCCATCTCTCCTCGGAGAAGCGGACCTGCTCAAGACCATCCAGTTGTTACCGGGGGTGCAAGCGGGCACTGAAGGCCAGTCTGGGATGTATGTAAGAGGAGGAGGGGCGGATGAAAACCTGATTCTGCTCGATGGTGTCCCAGTCCATTGCCAAGGACACATTCTTGGCCTGTTCTCCCCTTTCCAGAGCGAGGCTGTCCATGAAGCGGTCATCCACAAAGGAGCTTTTCCCGCAAGGTTTGGTGGCAGGGCTTCGAGCGTGCTGGAGATAAGCACACAAGGTGAAGTCCTCGAAAAGACAACGGGATGTCTGGGCTTGGGGTCGCTTAGCGACAAGTTCCATCTTGAGGGCCCACTGGCGAGAGGCAGGTTATCTTATTCAGTCAGCGGGAGAGGAATGCACACCTTTCTCATGAATGGATTGATGAGGGCGCTCAAACTACCGGCGAACTACTGGTTCAAGGATCTCCATGCAAAGGCAACAGGGCGGATAGACAGCAATAACTCCCTGACACTTAGCTACTTCAATAGTAAAGACAATCTTTATTATAAAGAGGATGAGGAGAAGACTGACATCTCCTGGGGTACATCTCTCGGAGCCGTCAAATGGAAAAAGTCATGGAACGAATCAACCGCATTCGAGGTCACCGCGGCGTACAGCGCTTATTCTTTGAATACCGGCCTGAAAACACCTGGAGAATCGAGGGAAGGCTACAAAACCGGACTTCAAGACATTGTGTTCAAAACAGACTGGCTGATGACGAGCCTCCCAAACCACAACCTCAGGTTCGGGACGGAGGTCATCAGGCACATGTTCACCCCGGAGTCGGATTTCGGAGAAACCGATCAGGTTAAAACCTCTATAAAAGGCATTGAGTCAGCCGTTTACTGCGAGGATAACATAAAGTTCACGGACTGGACAACGGTCTGTGCCGGCTTCAGAATGGGCGCTTACATCTCAAGCGGATCCGCCCGTTTCTCACCTGAGCCGAGAGTCTCAGTCACTGTTGGTTCTGACAGTGGGCCACAGGTCAAAGCGGGTTACTCTAGAGTCGCCCAACAGATCCACCAACTCTCATCCACAGTTGCCGTCCTTCCGGTGGACATGATCTTGCCAGTCACCAAGGCCATAGGACCCGTCGTCTCAAACCAGTTTTCTCTCGGAGTCTGGTACAGAAAAGCTGACATATGGGAATTCTCTTTGGAAGGTTATTGGAAGACAATGAGTGGTGTCTTGGAGTATAGGGACGGAGTGATATTCATAGACGATTTCTCCACTTGGGAAGAGCAGGTGGCGGCAGGTATAGGCCGATCTTATGGTCTTGAAGCGTTACTTAAAAAGAATTACGGAAACACCTATGGTTGGATAGGTTATACTCTCGCAAAAAGTGAGAGGAGCTTCCCTGGCGGCTCAATCGGCAGCGGGGAATGGTTCCCCGCAAGATACGACATACGGCATAGTGTGACGATCGCTTTGAACCATAGATTCGGGCATGGCTGGGATGCCGGTGCGGTCTGGACCTATTCATCTGGAGGGGCGGTCACACTCCCCGAGAGCGACGGAAGTATGCCACATAGGGGCAACCTCCGCCTCCCGCCAAGCCACAGGCTTGACCTGGGGCTGAACCACCACAAGGCAAGGCGTCATGGGGAAAGGATCTGGAACATAGGGATTTACAATGCCTACAACAGGAAGAACCCGAACCTTGTCATTCCGATCACTGGAGACGGGGAAGACGGCTCGGGCTCTATAAGAAAGATAAACTTCCTGCCTATTATTCCTTCAGGGAGCTACACTAGAGTTTTTTGATGATATCCATGCCTTTACGGATGGCCTCCTCATTCTTGGGGATGAGGTGGTGGTGACGCTCGGGAAGGGTCTTGCGCAGGGCGGCAAGCACACTCTCAATGCCCACTACCGGATGGATTTTAAGCAAACCTCCAAGGACTATCATATTGAAAGTCTTTATGAGATTCATCTCCGCGGCCGCATCCATCGCATCGATGCGATAGACATCGATGTCTTTCCTTGTCGGAGGCTCCGGAATGCCATAACCATCATAAATGAGTGTGCCGCCAGGCTTCACCTTCGGCTCGAACTTCTCCAGCGAAGGCTGGTTAAGGACAATAGCCGTGTCGTAGCTGGAAAGGATCGGAGACGAGACAGGATCGTCGCTGACGATCACAGTGACATTGGCGGTGCCACCTCTCTGCTCAGGGCCATAGGCCGGCATCCAGGTGACTTCCTTGCCTTCCATCAGGCCAGCGTAGGCCAAGATCTTGCCCATCGAGAGGACTCCCTGTCCTCCGAATCCGGCGATAATTATCTCTTCTGTCATGGTCTTTTCGATTTATTTGTCAGCTCCGGTGTCTTTGAGATCTCCGATGTGGTAGAACGCGAACATGTTCTCCTCCATCCACTTATTGGCCTTCTCAGGGCTCATTTTCCATCCCGAGTTGCAGGTGGAGACTATTTCCACGAGGTTCGATCCCTTGCCTTGCATTGAATATTCAAATGCCTTCCTGATGGCCTTCTTAGCCCTGTTGATAGCGGCCACCGAGTGGACGGACTGGCGTGTCACATAGCAGGTTCCATCGAGATTGGCCGCAAGCTCGGTGATCTTCAAAGGATAGCCGTGAAGACTCACTTCCCTACCATAAGGACAGGTGGCGGTCTTCATTCCGAGGAGGGTGGTCGGGGCCATCTGGCCACCGGTCATTCCGTAGATTGCGTTGTTGATGAATATTATCGTGATATTCTCAGCGCGGTTGAGGGCGTGGATGGTCTCGGCGGTTCCGATGCACGCCAAGTCGCCGTCACCCTGATAGGTAAACACAAGCCTGTCGGGCCACAGACGCTTCGCCGCGCTCGCAAGTGCCGGAGCTCTTCCGTGGGCAGCCTCTTGCCAGTCAACGTCAATATATTTATAGGCGAACACCGCGCATCCGACGGGGGAAATCGCGATCGTCTTCTCCGTCATGCCCATTTCCTCTACAACCTCGGCCACCAGCTTGTGCACCACACCATGGCTGCAGCCAGGGCAGTAATGCATCGGAGTGTCATTCAGCAGGGTGGGTTTCTTATAGACCACCTGGCCTTTCTCTATGATTTCTTCTCTTGTCATGGCTCTGGAGTATTAGAATGAACTTTTAAGGACATCGACAACCTCATCGGGATCAGGGATGATACCTCCGAGGCGGCCAAAATGACGCACAGGCACGGCTCCTTCGACAGCGAGGCGTATGTCCTCGACCATCTGGCCGGAGTTGATCTCGAGCGAGAGGATACCCTTCACCTGACCGGCAAGGCTCTTTACCTTCTCAGTCGGGAACGGCCAGAGAGTGATGGGGCGCAGAAGGCCGACCTTGATTCCCTGGGAACGGGCGATCTCGATGCTCTTCTTGGCGATACGGGCCGCGGACCCGAATGCCACGATGGCATATTCAGCATCATCGAGCATGAACTCCTCGTAACGGACCTCCTTGGCCTCAATCTCGCGATACTTCGCTTGTATGCGAAGGTTGATGATTTCCATCTCCTCTGAGCGAAGCTCAAGTGAAGTGATGATATTGGGCTTCCTACCACCGATGCGGCCTGTAGTGGCCCATGGGCATTCCTTGATTATCTCCTCTTCAGTGCGACGGGGCTTGAACGGAGGAAGGACAACTTTCTCCATCATCTGTCCGATCGCGCCATCGGCGAGAATCATCGCCGGATTGCGATAACGGAAAGCGAGTGTGAACGCAAGATCCACAAAATCAGCCATTTCCTGTACCGATGCGGGAGCAAGGACGATGAGATGGTAGTCTCCGTGGCCACCACCCTTGCAGGCCTGGAAATAATCAGACTGGCTGGGCTGGATGGTGCCGAGTCCAGGGCCTCCTCTCATGACATTGACGATGAGCGCCGGAAGCTCAGCTCCGGCCATGTAGGAGATACCCTCCTGCATAAGGCTCACACCAGGGCTGGAAGAAGAAGTCATAACCTTCTTTCCGGTCGCCGCCCCGCCATAGACCATATTGATGGACGAGACCTCGCTCTCGGCCTGAAGGACAACCATGCCGGTTGTCTCCCAAGGCTTCTGCTCAGCGAGAGTCTCAAGCACCTCCGACTGGGGAGTGATAGGATAACCGAAATAACCGTCGCAACCGCAGCGGATCGCGGCATGCGCGATCGCCTCGTTGCCTTTCATCAAAGTGATTTCCTGATCTGCCATGGCTCTACTCTGTTTTAAGACGGTAAACGGTTATACACCCGTCCGGGCAGACAGTGGCGCATGAGGCGCATCCCGTGCAGGTGTCGGAGAGAACCTCATGGGCGAAATTGTAGCCCTTACGGTTCACTTCCTTGCTTGTGAGGGCAAGGACGTCAAGCGGACAGGCGACGACGCAGAGGTTGCAGCCTTTGCACCTCTCCGTATCGACGACAGTCGCTCCTTTCATTCTAGCCATAATACCTATTGTGTTATTTATTGGTTGTACATATCCTTGTTGTAAAAGTCCAATATCTCGTTGGCCATCTTGTAGGCGTTCTTGGCCGGACTATCGGGATTGATGGCCATAGCCTCAAGGTAATTGTTGATCGCCCCTTGCCAATCCCCCTTCTTCCGGTAAACGTTACCAAGAAGGTAATACGCTCTATCCAAATTAGTTCCGCCTCTTGAGATGAAGTCTTTGAGAAGGTCAACCGCCTCCTCTATCCTACCTTCCTGAAGGATTGACTCTATCTCCAAAAGACTATCCACAGCCTATTCATCTATGAATAAGCACCAGCCTCTCGGATCCGGCTCAAGACCTTTTTGAATGCCGATGATCTTCCAGTAAAGCGCCTCGCTCTTCGCCCCGCACTTGTCCGGGGAACCAAAAGTGTAGCGACGGGTAACCTCATCACGCTCAAGGACAGGCTTGTCATCTATAGAGCAGATCGGGGTTATTACAACCGCGGTCCCGCAGGAATTAACCTCGTCGAAATCAGCGAGTTCCTCAACTCTGACAGGCCGCATCTCCACCTTCATGCCCATATCCGCGGCAACAGTCCTCAAACTGTCATTAGTGATTGACGGCAACACGGTTCTTGAGAGAGGAGTGATGTAAGTGTCCCCCTTGATGGCGAAAAAGTTCGATGATCCGAACTCCTCGATTGTCGTCCTGGTCGTGGAATCGAGGAAAAGGAGCTCCCGGTAACCTTGACCATGGGCAAGATTGTAAGCATGGAGGGACTGGGCGTAGTTGGCGCCAAGTTTATAACCCCCTGAACCATAGGCGGCTGAACGATCGTAATTTCTGGAAAGCACGGCCGTGCCTGGAGAAAGGCTCTTATCTCCTGAATATGTCCCCACAGGCGAGCACATGACAACGAACATCACGTCCTTTGCGGAGCGGATGCCCAACTGGGGGTTCCATCCGAAGAGAACGGGTCTGAGGTATAGGGAAGCCCCGGAAGCCTCATACGGAGGGATGAACTCCAGATTGCCTTTAACGCATTGAACGCACATGTCTATGAACAGACTCTCCGAAGGGAAGGGCATATCAAGATACCTGGCCCCGCTTTCCATCCTCTTGGCGTTCATATCAGGCCGGAACAACCTTAGCTTGCCGTCAACGCCTCTGAAAACCTTCAGGCCTTCGAAACAAGACGGAGCATAATGGAACACCCCGGCGAAAGGGTTGAGAACCAAGCTGAAGTCCTCCGTGACGACGGGGGTCTCCCACTTTCCGTCGATACAGCGGCTATAGACAATCGTCCTTGTCCTTGTGTAACTGAATGAAAGACTATTCCAATCTATATCTGGCATATTGTCGTAATTATTATTGGTTATTAATTGTGGTTTCAGTGTTATGGTTATGTCAATCTTCGATAATGTGGTCTTTATTGTAGGTGTGGATCTTGGTCTGCCCAGACAGTATCAAGTAACCGTTCTCGGCGAGGCTGGCAATCTCATCCTCACCTGGGAACACCTCGACCGGGGCAATGAATCCGATCTTGGCCTTGATATCATCCATCAATTTCTTGCTGTGGGCTATTCCACCAGTCAGCAGGATGGCATCCACTTTTCCATCAGCCGTGGCTGACATCGAGGCTATGTACTTGCAGATGTTCAAGACATAAGCTTTCAGGAAAGTGATGGCAAGCTCATTGCCGGCATCGGCCATATTCTCCACATCCAGCATGCTGTTGGTGCCGAAATAAGCCACGGCTCCTCCTCTTCCGACAAGCTTCTTCTTGACTTCCTCTTTGGTGTATTTCCCACTGAAACACATGTCAATCAGCTCAAAAGGAGGACAGCAACCGGCCCTCTCAGGGGTTATGGGGCCATCGCCGCCAAGACCATGGTTGACATCAATGACCTTTCCATTGCGATGGAGGGATATTGTCGCCCCGCCTCCCATGTGGGCCACGACAACGGTCACGTCATTGACCTTATGGCCATGCTCCTTAAGGTAACGCCTGACTATCGCCCTGGAATTGAGAGCGTGGAACAAGGTCTTCCTTGTGAACTCGGGAATACCACCCATCTTGCACTCCGGGAGCATCTCGTCGGCCATCGGGGGGTCAGCGATGTACGCCGTGGTGGTGCCGAAACGGGGCTCAAGGCCCTTGTCAGCCCTTATCTCATTGATTTCATGGGCAATATCGTCGGCCAAGATGGCGCTCAAGTTGCAGGCGTGGACTCCGTCCCTCCCGCTGAAAAGCACATCCCTCATGTCTTGGTTGACATTGTACACCCCGGTTATGACTGGAGTGATAAGGCCTCCACGGGCCATGACAATGTCAACATCCTCCAGAGGAATCCCTTTCTTCTTCATAAAAGCCTTGATGGCCATGCGACGCATGTCACTCTGGTCCATCACGGACTTGTACTTCGCGACTTCGTCGGCAGTGTGCTCAAGCTTCTCGTCGAATACTCTCTCCCCATCTGAATAATACCCCAACTTGGTGGTGGTAGAACCGGTGTTTATGACTAAAATGTTCCCTTTCATCTGTTTACCTTATCGGGGTTAAATATATTACATTTTTTCAAGAAAATCAAGAGAATATTCTAAATCCGTAAGAATTATTATGCTAAAACAAAACAAATCAACACTTTTCGCTATTGGCTATCGAAATCACTTCCAAAACCTTACCGGAAATCTTGAAACGGACTTCATGGCCTTCGAAGGACATACCGTATTCCCGATCGGGATCATCGTGATAACTCGGCCTTGGATCCAGGGCTAACACTTCCCTGAGCGCCTCGATGTCTATTTCACCAGTCTGGAAATCCTCTGGGATGACCACTTCAAGCGGTTCCCAACTGGTGGTGTCAACAAAGCCAGATCGGACACCCGGATGGGAGTCGGCGTATTCGATGTAGGGTTTGATGTCGTAGATCGGGGTGCCGTCCATCAGGTCGGCTCCAAGGACGTTTATCACCGGGCCGATTGGTTTACCGTCCGATCCTTTCGCCTCATAATCAATAGATTCCAAACGCACAGAAGAGAGCCCGAGCGGGTTGGGCCTGAACGGCGACCGGCTCGCGAAAACCCCTACCCTTGTGTTTCCACCAAGCCTCGGAGGTCTCACGGTAGTTTTCCGGGCTTTTGTAGAATCGCCAGAGCTGGCAGCGCAAGCTCGATCGCGATTCGCGTTAAAATCCCAGATCAGCCAGATATAATCGAAGCCATCAAGACCACGGAGAGCATCGCGGTCACGGTATTCCGGCTCAAAGACGATACGGCCGCGAAGATCCGGAGCCAGACCGGCCTGCCTCGGCACACCGAACTTCTCCGGGAACGGCGCCCTGAAATATGCGATAGGCTTAATCTCCATATTCTCAACTATTTAATCACCCTGACGGGAACTCCCGCCCCACCTTTAACCTCTCCCATCACAAAGAAACTATTCAGGCCCCCGATGCAATCAAGGTCACCTAAGATCCGTAGTACGAACCTCTGGTACTCCTTCATGCTCGAGACATAGACTTTCATCAGGAAATCATAGTCGCCGGAGATGTTATAGCACTCCCCAACCTCACTCAAATCCTGCACCGCGTCCATCAAAGATCTCGCGTTCTCGAAAGTGTGCTGCTTCAGCTTTATAAAGCAGAAAGCCACAAAAGAGCAATCGAGTTTATCAGCGTCAAGCATCGCCGAGATCTTTTTGATGTATCCTTGCTCGCGCAACCTTTTCACTCTCTCAAACACCGGCGTGGGAGAGAGATGCACTCGTGCAGCCAGTTCCTTGTTGGTGACATCGGCGTTCTCCTGCAAAGCTTTGAGGATAGCGACGTCTTTCTCATCCAATCCGTTCATATACAAATAATCTGTTATTCAATGCTATTCGGGAATACATCGTGAAATATTATCCTGATATTTTTACAAAATTAGTAAAATTATCCAAATTTCAACAAGTAATTGGAATTATTTCCTAACGGCCCTACCTTTGCCAAAGAAAACAGAATTGAACTTAAAAATAGACAACATCATGAGCGACATCAAATTACACCTCGAGACCCTGGCGCTTCATGCCGGCCAGGAGAGACCGGATCCTGTTAGCGATTCAAGGGCAGTCCCTATCTACCAGACTACCTCTTATGTGTTTCATAATAGCGCCCACGCCGCTGACAGATTCGGGCTAAGAGACCCGGGCAATATCTACGGACGCCTTACCAATTCGACCCAGGACGTGTTCGAGAGAAGAATCGCCGCCCTGGAAGGGGGCGTGGCGGCTCTTGCGGTGGCCTCCGGAGCCGCAGCCGTTACTTATGCTCTTCAGAATATTGCGAGGCAAGGCGACCACATCATAGCCGCGGACAACCTCTACGGAGGCTCATACAACTTGATCACCCACACCCTTTCCACACAGGGAATCACAAACACCATCTTGAATATCAATGACCTGGAAGCCCTAGAGAAGGCCATCAGGCCCAACACCAAAGCAATCTACGCCGAGACATTCGGAAACCCCAACTCTGACGTGATTGATTTAGAGAGAATATCCGAGGTAGCCCACAAGCATGGAATTGCCGTAATCGTGGACAACACTTTCGCACCGTTGATATTCAGGCCGTTGGACCATGGGGCCGACATAGTCGTCCATTCCGCGACGAAGTTCATCGGTGGTCACGGCACCACCCTTGGAGGCGTCATTGTGGACGGAGGGAAGTTCGACTGGAAGAAAAACGCTGACAAGTACCCTACAATCGCCAAACCGGATCCAAGCTACCATGGTGCCCTATTCGCCGATGTGGCAGGGCCGGCCGCTTATGTGACCAGAATCCGAGCGGTCATCCTCAGGGACACTGGAGCCTGCATCAGCCCAATCGCGGCTTGGTTCCTGCTACAGGGGGTCGAGTCTCTCCCTTTGAGGATTGAGCGGCACGTCCAAAACGCCCTCAAGGTCGTGAGTTATCTTGAATCACACCCGAAGGTGGCGAGAGTCAACCATCCCTCAATCAAGAGCCATCCCGGCAACGCCCTTTACAATAAGTACTTCCCTGATGGAGGAGGCTCGATATTCACTTTCGAGATCAAAGGTGATCAGGACAACGCTTGGAAGTTCATAGACAGCCTGAAGATATTCTCCTTGCTTGCCAATGTCGCGGATGTCAAAAGCCTGGTTATCCATCCGGCCTCGACTACGCACTCACAGATGACTCATGAAGAACTTGAACAACAACACATCACCCCCACGACCATACGGCTGTCCATCGGCGTGGAGCACATCGACGACATAATAGCCGATCTCGACCAGGCTTTTGACAATATTTGAGCATGTGAGCCGAAGAAAAGTCATGTTACCCAGGCAAACTAATCTAAACTGTCCTTTCTTACGCAACCTATTTAACATTAATTAATAAAACAACTATGTTATATATTATAACATTTTTGTTAATAGCATTTTGACACATAAAAGAGCTCTCATGGGCCGTACGAGACAGCCCTATAATGGATAGGTTTTTAATTGGGTTTTTATTAGATTTGTAGTTTGAATAAAAAAGGATTTAAAGTACATCCAATATTAACCACAAAAGGACAGCACTGACATGTTCAAAATCTTGAAACGAGAGATGCTGACACCTAACATCTGCAAGATGGTGGTGTCGGCCCCCAGGATTGCCAAGGCCGCTCAGCCCGGGCAGTTCCTAATCGTCCTCGCCAATGAGGAGGGCGAAAGAATTCCATTGACAATTAGCGACTACGACCGTGAGGCAGGAACCGTGACCATCGTCACCCAACTCATCGGCGCTTCTTCAGCGGCGATCATCGCCAAAGAGGAAGGTGAGTTCTTCAGGGACGTGGTCGGTCCGCTCGGCAATCCCTCAGCCTTCATGGGCATGAGTGAGGAGCAATTGAAGGGCCAGAAATACATCTTCATAGCAGGAGGCCTCGGTACCGCCCCTGTCTATCCACAAGCCAAATGGCTGCACGATCGCGGCATCGCCGTCGATGTTATTATCGGCGCTAGGACAAAGGACCTTCTGATCTACACCGAGGAGCTTGGAAGCGCCTGCGACAACCTCTATCTCTGCACGGACGACGGCAGCGTGGGATTCCACGGAGTCGGTACCGCCTGCCTTGAGGATCTTGTCTCCAAGGGCAAGGAATACACCCAGGCGGTCGCCATCGGTCCTATGATCATGATGAAGTTCGCCACCCTGACCTGCAAGAAGCTTAATATTCCTATCGACGTGAGTCTCAATATGTTGATGGTTGACGGCACCGGAATGTGCGGGGCTTGCAGAGTCACCGTCGCCGGCAAGACAAGGTTCGCCTGCGTAGATGGTCCGGAGTTCAACGGCTACGATGTTGACTTCGACGAGGCCATGCGCCGTCTAGGACAATACAAGACAGAGGAAGCGGAAGTTAAAGCTAAATTCGTGAAGTGATATGGCAGAGAGAATACCAAGAGTACCCGTCAGGGAGCAGGATCCTAAGGTACGCGCTCATAATTTTCAGGAAGTTTGTTTCGGATATGACCTTCAGGAGGCCATGCTGGAGGCCACTCGCTGCCTCCATTGCAAGAACCCTCGTTGCGTGACCGCATGCCCGGTCAGCATCAAGATCCCTGAGTTCATAGCGAAAGTAAAAGAGGGTGACATCCAGGGAGCCGCCGCCATAATCGGTGAGGATTCTTCACTGCCGGCAGTCTGCGGCCGTGTCTGCCCGCAGGAGACACAGTGCGAGGGCAGTTGCATCCTTGGCATCAAGGGAGAGAGTGTGGCCATCGGCAAACTCGAGCGTTTCGTCGCCGACCATTCCGCCGAGAGCTCCGAGGTGTCGCGTCCAGCGGCGGTCACTAATCCCGGCGCCAAGAAAGTCGCCGTCATAGGTTCAGGGCCTGCAGGACTGGCCTGCGCATCCGACCTCGCGAAGTGGGGCTACGACGTCACTATTTTCGAGGCTCTCCACAGACCTGGCGGTGTCCTTGAATACGGAATCCCCGAGTTCAGGCTTCCGAAAGATGCTGTACTAAAGCGTGAGATAAACGAAGTTAAGGCATTGGGTGTCAAGATAGAAACCGATGTCATTATTGGCCGTACCGTCACCATCGACAGCCTGATGGACAACGAAGGTTTCGAGGCAGTGTTCGTTGGGACCGGTGCCGGTCTTCCCAAGTTCATGGGCATCCCTGGAGAGAACCTCAACGGTGTCTTCTCAGCCAATGAGTTCCTGACGAGGAACAACCTCATGAAGGCTTTCCGCGAGGATTACCTTACCCCTATCCACGCCGGCAAGAAATGCTGCGTGGTCGGAGGAGGCAACGTGGCTATGGATGCCGCGAGAACCGCTCTCAGGCTCGGAGCCGACACTTCTATCATCTACCGTAGGACCGAGGTCGAGCTGCCCGCCCGTAAGGAGGAGGTCCACCACGCCAAAGAGGAAGGCATTGATTTCCAGATGCTGACCAACCCTGTCGAGATCCTCGCCGACGAGAACGGCTGGGTAAGGGCCCTCAAGTGCATCAGGATGGAGCTTGGCGAGCCTGATGAGAGTGGCCGACGCTCCCCCGTTCCTATTCCCGGTTCTGAGTTCGAGATCCCTACCGAGACTGTCATCATGGCTCTAGGTACAGCCCCGAACCCGCTGATAGTCAAGACCACCAATGGACTCGAGGCTACCCGCAGGGGCGGACTTGTCGCCGACGAGGAAGGCCGCACCACAAGGGAGGGCATATTCGCTGGCGGAGATGCCGTGACCGGAGCCGCTACCGTTATCCTCGCAATGGGAGCCGGCAGGAAAGCCGCCAAGGCTATTGATGAGTACTTGAAATCAAAGTAATATGCTGATGCTGACCCTGGCCGCTGTGGCTCCGGCCCTGATCCTATTGTGGTATGTTTACCATAAGGACACTGAGCCGGAGCCCACAAGGCTCATTTTCAAAGGCTTCTGCTATGGGGGTTTGGCCGCTTTGGTTTCGACCTTGATCTCCGGTCCCCTCCTGAACATGGGATTCTACACGACTGATCCCACGACCTTTGGAGAGGCCGTCAAGGTCTCCTTTTTCGGCGCGGCCATTCCGGAGGAGACAGCCAAGTTGCTGATGCTCTGGCTCTTTCTTCGCAACTGCGCGGAATTTGACGAGCGTTACGACGGAATAGTCTACGCAACAACAGTCGGCCTCGGTTTCGCGGCATTCGAGAACATCATCTACGTGATCAGCGCCGGCGCGAATTGGGTCGATGTGGCCTTCACAAGGGCCCTGTTCGCGGTCCCGGGCCACTTCGCATTCGCAGTGACCATGGGATATTACTACTCCCAACACCATTTCAGAGGCAGAGAGTATGAGGGAGCTGCCCTGAAGATGTGGCTGTACCCTGTGATTCTTCACGGGGTGTATGACACGCTCTGTTTCTTCAGCGAGCTCAACGAAGCGTTGTCGTTCCTGATAACGTTAGTCCTGATCGCTTTCTGCTTCTGGTTGTTCAAGAAGACGAGGGCCAGGATCCTTAAGGCTGCCGCCGAGAATGAATATGTCGGCTCAGGGCCAGCGATCCGCTCTAATGGCTACGACGTCAACCGCGACTGGTCAGACCGACCAGACGATCAGTAACACCATTTCTTCAGTTCCGGCGGGTTCTGCCTGGCCTCCCTGCGCTTCGCACCCTATCCGGGTAAATGGTCGGCCAAACAGAAGCCGCCGGAACCGTATTCAGCAGCAATCAATAAACATGAACTGAAGTGGCGTGGGCGGAAGGGAGGTAGTTGATTCCCCACCAACAAATCTGCAAGCAGACGAAAGCCAGAAGTAGAATCCACATCGCTGCGGTGTGGTCTTTTGGCCGTGCCGTGCGGTAATGCAGATAAAGCAGGTATGCCATCCAGGTGATCGCGGCCCAGGTCTCCTTCGGATCCCATGCCCAATAGGTTCCCCAGGCGACTTGAGCCCACAAAGCTCCGAACAGCATCCCGAAAGTGAGGAAAGACATGCCCGTGGTGACAAGGTTGTCGGTGGTCGCCAAATCCTCTTCAGTAGCGTCCGATCTCTTGAATATGAGTACGTAAAGAGCCATCAGTGTGGCGGCTCCGAGCATTCCGTACGAGAACATATAGACGATCACGTGCGGGGCGAACCAAGGGCTCTGCAGGGCAGGCATCAAGGTCTTCGAATGGATCTCTGGCTTCAGCAGGTTGACTATTATGAAAACGAGCGACATTATCGTGCTGAAGGACAGGATCCATTTGTATTTCCAGCGACTGTAAACAATCATACCGGCAACCGAGAGGAAGAAGGAGTACCAGAGCCTTGTCTCCCCCATCGTGCGGAGCGGCGGTCTCTCCAACGAGATCCACATGGAGAGGATAAAGGAGAAGAACACCAATATTCCAAGGCCATAATTGATTAAAGCGGAGCTTCTTTTGCCTGTCCAGGCGCAAACGGCACCGGTGGCCCAGAGTATCACCGCGGCCGCGGCGAAATAGATAAACGCATCCCAACTCATTTCACTTCCTCCCTTTTGAAGCCGGTGACGAGCATTAACAGGGCTCCGGCCAACATCATGAATATTCCCGCATAGACAAGAGGCAACCAGGGATCCTTGACAAGTTCAAGTACGCTGAAGCGGCTCTCGGTTCCTGCCTCAGAGTCATAGTCGTACTGGTACATCTTCCAGCCGTCCACTTTAAGAGGCTTGTTGACCTCGATAACAGCGGAGATGTCCTTCCCTGACTTCCCGCGCACGACCACATCAGAAGCGAAACGCTTGGGCATTCCATTGGGATAGGTCTCCATCGTGAAGTCTTCAAGACGGACGGAAAGTCCTGTCTCATAGGAGGTTCCATCCTCCGCTGAGGCCGTGGAGACAGTCTCGCCCTCGTTGATTTTCATCTCGAGATCCCGTTTGTCAGCGCTTCCTAACGTGGCGCAGACAAGGGTCACGAAAAGACCAAGATGGAGAAGGACATAGGGAATCGCCTTCCAGGAACGTCTGATACGACGGATGCCTCCGATCGCCATAAGACCGGCAATCACCGTCATCCAGATGTAGCACAAAACAAAAGGCCAGAAAGTCACCATGTTCCCGAGCCAGCCCCTCTCGGGGATCTGGGCTGTAAGTCCCATGACTATTGTCAGGAACAAGGTGCAGGAGAGGGACGGAACAGCCGCTTCAGAAGAGCCGAGCCAGCCGAAAAAACCGGACTTATCCCGCAACGCGAATGCGACCACCACTAAGATCAGGAGAGCCGCCAGCAGGATAAGATTGACGGGGGAAGCGATGAGACTCCAGTCCACAGGTCCTGATATGGCCTGCAGAAGGAATCCAAATAGAATGAGCCCGCCGCCGAATATGAACCCGTCGGCGAGATTCCAAGGTTTTTTAAGAAAAGACATATGTTCGTTTTATATTTGGTTCCCTGTGTATAGTTCGTAATACTTGCCCTTCTGGGCGAGCAGCTCGTCATGCCGTCCCCGCTCGATAATCCTGCCGTGGTCCATAACCATGATGTAGTTCGCGTTCTGGACTGTTGACAGACGATGGGCGATGACAAAGGTGGTCCGTCCCTTCATCAGGGAGTCCATCCCCTTCTGGATCAGCTTCTCGGTGCGGGTGTCGATCGAGGAAGTCGCCTCATCGAGGATCAGCACAGGCGGATTGGCCACAGCTGCCCGGGCGATGGCCAGAAGCTGACGCTCACCTTGGGAAAGGTTGCCTCCGTCGGCCGAGAGGATAGTGTCGTAGCCTTGAGGCAGACGACGGATAAAGGAGTCGGCATATACGAGCTTCGCCGCCGCGCGGCACTCGTCATCGGTGGCGTCAAGGCGGCCATAGCGTATGTTGTCAAGAACAGAGGCCGAGAACAGGCGGGTTTCCTGAAGGACTATTCCAAGACTTCGGCGGAGGGAGTCCTTGTCAATGTCCTTGATGTCGAAGCCATCGTAAGTGATTGTGCCTTCCTGGATTTCGTAGAAGCGGTTGATGAGATTGGTGATGGTGGTCTTGCCGGCTCCGGTGCCTCCGACAAAGGCTATCTTCTGACCGGGATAGGCTGTAAGGGTGATGTCAAACAGCACCTGCTTTCCCGGCACATAGCTGAAATCCACATCGGTCAATGAGACCAATCCCTTCAAGGGAACCAACCTGACGTCAGGCTCTGACAGTCCAGACTCCTCGCTTCGCTCGGCCCCTCCCACTCGCTCCGCGAGCGGGCCACTCCCTCTTACGAGCCGAGGGTGGCTACGGTCTGGACTTGCCAGACCTGACGCAAGGTTAACTTCAACCAATCCGTCAGAACTGGCGGGAGCTGATTTCCAGGCCCAGGTGCCGGTGCGGGTGGGACTCTCAACCAGGGAGCCGTCGGGAGCGAGTGTGGAGTTGACGAGGGTCACCCGGCCTTCATCCACTTCCTGAGGCTCATCCATAAGGGCATAGACACGGTCGGTGCCCGCGGAAGCCATTGCTATCGAATTAATCTCATTGGAGATGCTTGAGATAGGCCTAGTGAAGTTCTTCTGCAGCGACAGGAAGGCCACCAGGGTTCCCATAGTCAAAGTGGCTCCACCGATTCCCGAGACATACCACGCTGTCAGGCCGGCAATGGCGATAAGCGCCCCCACGATAGCGGTAAGGACATAGCCGAGATTACCGATATTCCCATTGATAGGCATCACCATGCTGCCTATCTTGTTGGCGTTGTAGGCGCACGAACGGAGGCGCTCATTCAAGACGGCGAAGTCATCGACAGCCTTCTTCTCATGGCAATAGACCTTGACAACCCTCTGTCCGGAAACCATCTCCTCAATAAAGCCGTTTACGGCCCCCAAGGCCTTCTGACGCTCGACGAAATGAGCCCTGGAAATCTTCCCGAGGCTTGTTGTGACCCAAACGGTCAAGGCCGCCATGCAGACAGAAACCAAAGTCAGCGGCAAGGACAGAACGACCATTGAGATGAAGGTCGATATGAGCGTGATAAGCGATTGGAAAAGGTTGGGAACGGTGTTGCCGATCACCTGGCGGAGGGTATCGACATCGTTGGTGTAAACCGACATGATGTCACCGTGGGAATGGGAGTCGAAATAGCTCAGCGGCAGGTCCTCCATGTGGGAGAACAGCCCCTGACGCAGCTTCAGCATGGTTCCCTGACCCACAAAGATCATGATGAGGTTGTAGGAATACGACGCCACGACTCCAAGCAGCAGCACGGCGGCAAGTTTCACCAGAGCAACGGCCAGCGGCGAGAAGTCAGGGACAGCCTGTGAAAGGAGTGGAGTGATGTGATTGTCGATAAGGGTCCTTGTGAACAGGGTCGAGGCCAGTGTCGTCAACGCGGAAATGACGATGCACACGAGCACAACTCCGAAACGGATCTTGTAGTTCTTGAATATGAAACCGAAAAGTCTCCAGACTGTGGAGCCCTTTCCGAGACTCTTCTTCAGTTCGGCACGGGACATGTGAGGCTCCCTCACTCCCCCTCTCATCCGACCTGCCGGCATCATCTTCTGAGTCTGATTCGAGCTCATGCCGCCACCTCCTTTCCTTCATCGAAATCAGCCTCTCCTCCGGAGGTCTGCAAATCATAGATGTCTTTGTATATCTCGCAGGTGTTCAGCAGGTTCTCGTGGGTGTCAAAGGCCACAACCCGGCCGTTGTCCATGACGATGATCCTGTCCGCGTCCTGAATGCTGAGTATTCTCTGAGAGATTATGATCTTGGTTAGACCCTCAATACGGCTGGAAAGCGCCTCCCGGATGTGGGAGTCGGTAGCGGTGTCGACCGCTGAGGTCGAGTCATCGAGGATCAGCACCTTCGGGCGTTTTAGAAGAGCCCTGGCGATGCACAGCCTCTGACGCTGTCCTCCCGAGACATTGGTTCCTCCCTGTTCTATGTAGGTTTTGTAGCGATCCGGCATCTGTTCGATAAACTCGTCAGCGCAGGCCTGCCGGCAGGCTTCCTCACATTCTTCCTCAGTCGCATCCTCCTTGCCCCAGCGGAGATTATCCAGAATGGTGCCTGAGAACAATGTGCTTTTTTGAAGCACGACGGCGACCTGGTTTCTCAAAGCCTCCATCTGATAGGAACGCACATCCAATCCTCCAACTTCCACCTTACCCTCAGAGACATCGTAGAGACGGGAGATAAGGAAAACCAGGCTGGACTTGCCGCTGCCGGTTCCGCCTATCACGCCAATCGTCTCTCCGGCATCTATATGGAAATCAATATCTTCCAAGGCATAATCTCCACCTTTGGTGTAAGCGAAATAAACATCCCTGAAATCGATGCTGCCGTCCTTGACTTCCATAACCGGATCGGCCGGATCGGACATGTCCGGCTCCTCGTTGATGACATCGGCCACCCTCTTACCACTAGCGGCGCTCTGGGTCAGTTGGACGAAGATCATCGAAAGCATCATCAGGGAGGTCATCAGGGTCATTATGTAGGCGAAGAGAGACGTCAATTGACCTGTCGTAAGTGTCCCTCCCACAATGTAATGGGCTCCGAACCATGACAGGGCTATGATGCAGCCGTAAACCACCAGGTTCATCACCGGATGGTTCAGTGCCATCAAACTCTCGGCCTTGACATTGAGGTTGTATAAGCCCAACGCCGCCTTGTCAAACTTGCTCAGTTCGTGCTCTTCCCTCACATAGGCTTTCACGACCCTGATGCCGGAGACATTCTCCTGGATGACTCCGTTAAGTGCATCATATTTCTCGAATATCTTGACAAAGAGTTTGGAGGCTCGCTTGATCAGGATAAAGAGGCAAGTGCTGAGGATCACCATCGCTATCAGGAAGATAATGCTGAGGCGGCCATTGATGAAAAAGCACATCACAAGGCTGAAAACCATGTTCAACGGGGCCCTAAAGCTGATCCTGAGGAGCATCTGGAACGCCCCCTGGATGTTGCTCACATCCGTGGTCATCCTGGTGACCAGGCCAGCGGTCGAGTACTTGTCGATGTCCGAGAATGAGAATCGCTGGATGTTGGTGTACATCGCCTCCCTAAGGTTGGCGGCCAAGCCGGTCGATGAATATGCGGCGAAACGTGCGGCCAGTATTCCGAACAAGGTGCTGAAAAAGGCCATAAGGAGCATCAGGGCCCCATATTTATAAACCCCGGCCATGTTCCCGGCGCTAATTCCCTTGTCAATCAGGGATGCGGTCACATAGGGGATAAGCACGCCCATAATCACCTCGGCCGTAGTCCAGACCGGGGTCAGTAAGGCGGCCGTCTTGAACCGCCCTACCCTACTGAAAATCGTCTTCAGCATTCAGCGGCGATGCATTCTATCTCGACAAGAGCTCCCTTAGGGAGAGTTTTGACAGCGAAGGCGCAGCGAGCCGGATAAGGCTCGGTGAAGAACTCGGAATAGACACCGTTCATGGCCGCGAAATCGCCCATATCGGCCAGTAAGACGGTTGTTTTCAGGACCTTATCCATTCCGGATCCAGCCGCCTCGAGGATAGACTTGATATTGGTGAGAGACTGCCTCGTCTGTGCCTCAATACCTCCTTCAGGGAATGCTCCCGTGGCGGGGTCGATAGGCAACTGACCTGAGACGAAAATAATACCTCCATGAGAGATTGCCTGGCTGTATGGACCTATGGCGGCGGGAGCCTTACGGGTGCTTATCTGTTTCATTTTGTGTGAATATTTATTGTCGATTATCGCAAATATATAAAATATTGGAGTTAATTTTGTACGTTTACGAACTTATATTCCAACAAGATGAGAAGAACCATCACCGCCTTGGCGCTCGCCATCGGATTCGTCCTTTCCCTTAGCGCCCAGAACACCTACAAGCCCCTCACCAGGGACGGTTATGTCGATTTCCTATACAAGTATATGCCTATTCCAGACAGCCTGGCCAACCCCAGGGCATTCTGGGAGGAGGCCGTGGACAAAACCCTGGAAGTCAGGGACAGGATGAAATGGGGCATTCCCGAGAAAGAGTTCCGTCACTTTGTCCTTCCTCTGAGAGTCAACAATGAGGACCTGGACAGGTTCAGGGCTATCTATGCCGATGTGATCTGCGACAGGGTCAAGGGCATGTCGCTGCATGACGCCATACTAGAGATCAACCACTGGTGCCACGAGTGGGTCACCTACATCGGGACAGATGCCAGGACAAGGGGACCTCTCGCCACGATGCGTTCCGGAGAGGGTCGCTGCGGCGAGGAATCCACCTTCACGGTGTCAGCGCTCCGCGCGGCAGGCATCCCGGCAAGGCAGGTTTACACTCCCCTCTGGGCCCACACCGACAGCAACCATGCATGGGTCGAGGCCTGGGTGGATGGGAAGTGGTACTTCCTCGGAGCCTGCGAGCCGGATCCCGAACTGAATATGGGATGGTTCAGTGGCCCCGTCTCGAGGGCTCTCCTTCTCCACACGAAGGTCGCGGGCGACTACATCGGCGACGAGGACATTATTGTGAAAAACCCGGTCTATACCGAGATCAATGTCATAAAGAATTATGTTCCAACGCGTTCCACCACAGTTACTGTGGTTACGGAAAGCGGTGTGCCGGTTCCTGGCATCGAGGTGGAATACAAGATATTCAATTACGGCGACTTCGGCGATGTCTGCAAGATCAAGACTGACAAGACCGGCAAGGCGAGGCTCGCGACCGGTAAGGGAGACATGCTCGTCTGGGCATCCGACGGTACCAGGTTCGGATTGGCCAAACTTGACCGAGAGGATGTCACACTCCGGCTTGACAAGAAGAAAGGAGACCTGTTCACACTCGATCTCGACATGGTCCCTCCTGTTGAGGATCCCCTTCCCAACAATGCCACGAAGGAGCAGATCGAGGCCAACTCGAAGCGCCTGGCCGAGGAGGATGTCATCCGCAAGGCTAAGCACACTGTAGATCACGCCAAGATTCTCGAGCAGGGGCTGTATTCCCTTGTCGAGGAGAAGTGCCCTGAGAAGCTGGATGCCGCCAAAGTCCTCATCAAGAGCATGAGCGGGAAGGATCTGGGCGAATATGGAGTTGATGTCCTTTTTGATGCCATAGCGGCCAGTGAATCCTCCGATCCTATGATTCTGTCACCGAGAATCAGCACAGAGGCCCTGATCCCTTGCAGGATGGAGATAAAGGAAGGACTCGCGGGAAAGGTCAACTCTCCGGAGGAACTGATGACATGGATCAAGAAGAACATCAAGATTGTCAGCGGAGATCGCAATCCTCAGGGACTAAAGATACCGCCGGTGTACGTCTGGCGTTCACGCATGAGTGACAAGGAATCAGCCAACATATTCTTCGTGGCGGCCTGCAGGGCTCTTGGATGGCCGGCAAGGAATGACATGGGAGGCAGGGTAAGCGTCATGAAAGACGGTGTCTGGACTGTCGCGGACCTTGAGGGAGCCGTTGCCGCCCCTGCTGTCAACGGTGAGGTCAAGATCGCTTCAACCGACGGTGCGACACCCCGATTCGGGGAATTCAGCGTCTCGGCTATAGAGAACGGACACACTCGCAGGGCCGGTTTCAGGATGCCCGGAGGACGTGGCCAAGGTAGGCCTGGAGCCCGCCAGGGGCAAGGTCAAGGCCCGAGACAGGAGCCTAAACTCGAGATGGAGCAAGGCTTCTACATGGTCACCACCGGCAAACGCCTGGCTGACGGCAGTGTTCTGGCCAGAATCAGCACCTTCAACGTGGAGGCCGGAAAGGAGAACGAGATTCCCGTCTCCGTGCGAAGCGAGCAGGAGACTCCACTGGCTGTGATCGGCCATATCGACTCGAAGAAGATCACCGATAAGGGAAAATACATCCTCGCTGTCGTAAAGGAGAACGGAGAGCCCACGCTTCACGTCCTGAGGCAGTTGGAAGGAGATCCCAACGCTATCATCGTGAAACCGGGAGACTCCTCCTACGAGACCTTCAAGACCCTGATTGAGGAAGCCTGCGGAGCCGATCCCAAATCAGTTCCTTATGTGATTGTGGCCGACCGGGAAGGCAATGTGTACTACTTCTCGCAAGGCTACAACACCGTCCTGCGTGATGGAATTGACAGGGTTTTTCCGAAGATAAAATAGGCTTTAGAACTCCAGCCTGAACCCCTTGCTTTTGAAAATGTCATACCTGTCCTTGTTGAAACGATAGAGGATAGGTATTCTGGATGAGGTGCCGGCGGGGCGATCCCCTGTCGCCTCAAGGATGCCCAGATGCAGCATCTTGCTTGAGAAATTGCGGCGGTCAAAACGCACTCCGAGAATGCTCTCATAGAGATTCTGCAATTGAGGCATTGTGAACACCTCGGGAAGAAGCTCGAAACCGACCGGCTCGAAATGGATCTTCTCCCTCAAAGCCTTCTCCGCCTCCCGGAGGATCATATCATGGTCAAAGGCAAGTTGAGGAACCTTGTCCAGGTTGAACCACCCAGCCCTTGCGGCGTCATCGCCTCCCTTGACCTCAGAAATCTTCACAAGCGCCAGATGCGCGATAGTTATCACCCTTCCGCGAGGGTCACGGTTAACAGCGCTGAAAGTGTGGAATTGCTCTATGTAGGCATCCTTCAGGCCAGTTTCCTCGAGAAGCTCCCGCTTGGCACCCTGGATAGCGGTCTCATCCATCTGCAAAAAGCCTCCGGGCAGAGCCCACATCCCTTTGAAGGGCTCGATGCCCCTCTCCACTAGAAGAACCTTGAGATCCTTGCCGTCGTACCCGAAGATGACGCAATCCGTCGTGACTGACGGCCGCGGGTACGGATATGTGAATTGACCTTTTTCTTTGAACATACTCTCGCGAATATAACAAATGTCTTTAAAATACGCAGCCCCTTCCCTACTGGCCTCCGAGGCGGGAGAAAAACTCCAAAACATCCTCCCAAGTCTTGAAGGAGTCCGATCCGAAGTGAATAAGTGTCCCCATAAAGTCTTGTCCACCATTTACTTCCGGCTCCGCGTCTATCAGATAATCGCCAAGCTGGAGATTCTTGTGATTGCAGATCATGACCCTGTTCCAGACAGGAACACCAAGGTTGGACTCGCACCAAAGGAATACATCTTCAGCCTTTCGGGGGGAATTGTAATCGACAGCAGCGGATATGTGCACCTCGTATCTTTCCGCCAGAATCTCGACAGCCTTACGCATCCCGCTCGAATGATTCACGAGACGGTCGCTCAAGGCTATTATAAGGACCGGTCTTGACACCCCGTTCTGCCTGTCGTCTATCCTTTGTATAATTGGCAGGAGTGAATGCACTATCACAGAATCATTCAGATGGTGTTCCCCATCGAAACGCACAGCCTGGGGATAATGCTCCCTGAACAAGTCGATGGTATGGACCAGATTGTCCCTGGTTCCGAACAAACCATAAACCTTAGAAGCATCCTCACCCGCCCTCTCGAAACAATGCGAGGAGACTTCCCGGAAATGCTCAAGAAGTGTCTTCGTCACAAGAAAAGAGACTTCTCCATCAGCCCTCTTATTATGGAACTCATGACGGCCTAAACCATTGTTTTTCAACAAGGTGTCCGCCAGTTGGAATGCCGGGTTGACAAGAATACGGTCGGTTCCATATAGCATCTCGGAATACATTCCTCCCATAGATGAGCCTATAATCAAGTCAGGTTTCTCTGACTCAACGAGACTCCTAAGCAAAGCGATGGCCTCAGCCGGCTCAACCGGGAGGTCGGGGGCTATAACGGCCGCGTCGGGCAGGAGCAGCCGGAGTGTCTTGACGCTACCGGTCTGTCCGCTCGACGCGAATCCATGCACATAAAGGATTGTCTTGCCGGCCATCAGGCCAGGCCTGGCATATTCGTAAAGTTCCATTACTCCTCCTCGACAGCGCGGAAAGCGGGAAGGCTCTCCTTGTCGAAGTTAAGGATGTATGAGCTCTTGCCAGCCACAGTCTCGCAAGCCATCTGGCAATAGACCTTGGCGGACTTAAGGAACATGTCGGGAGCCACAGTGGCGTCACGCATGAGAAGAAGTGACATCACGATCTCACCGGTCATGTCATAGAGCCTGCGGGCAAGGAAATCCTGAAGTTCAGGGTCACCGGCCTCGCGAACCTTGGCGATGCAATCGGAAAGGACAGCAGCACATCCCGCTATCTTCTCCTTGAACGGAACCAACTCAGGCAGAACCTCTTCCTGAAGCATCTCGTTGATGATGTTCATGTAAGTTCCGTTGGTGATATAGCGGATGGCGGCCACAACCTGAAGCTGCGTCGTACCCTCATAGATCGAGAATATACGGGCGTCGCGGTAAAGTCTCTGGCTCTTGTACTCCATGATGAAGCCGGAACCACCGTGGACGGAGATGGCGTCATAGGCGTTCTGGTTGGCATATTCGGAAGCCATACCTTTGCAAAGAGGAGTGAAGGCGTCAGCCAAACGGCTGTAGGTCTTCATCTCGGTCCTCTCCTCGGCCTCGAGTTTGCGCTCCCTCTGGATGTCCTCAAGGGCCTTATAGATGTCAACGTACATAGAGGTCTGGTAGAGCAGCGAGCGGCTGGCGTCAAGCTTTGCCTTCATGCGGGAAAGCATGTCATAGACACCAGGGAACTTATTGATTTTCTGGCCAAACTGCGCGCGCTCGGCAGCATAAGCGACGGCCTCATTGTAAGCCTCCTGGCTGAGACCGACACTCTGAGCGCCGATTCCCAGACGGGCGCCGTTCATAAGGGCCATGACGTACTTGATAAGGCCAAGTCTCCTCTCGCCGCAAAGCTCAGCGCGGGCATCCTTGTAGGTCAGCTCACAGGTCGGTGATCCGTGGATTCCGAGCTTATGCTCGATGTGACGGACATTGACTCCACCCTGACGCTTGTCATAAATGAACATCGAAAGGCCACGGCCGTCCTTTGTGCCTTCCTCGCTACGCGCAAGGACAAGGTGAATATTGGAATCGCCGTTGGTGATGAACCTCTTGACACCGTTCAGAAGCCAGCAGCCCTGCTCCTCGCTCCAGGTGGCCTTGAGCATAACGCTCTGAAGGTCAGAACCAGCGTCGGGCTCAGTAAGGTCCATGGACATGGTCTCACCGGCGCAAACGCGGGGGATGAACTTCTGCCTCTGCTCCTCGCTGCCGAACTCATAAAGGGTCTCGGCGCAGCTCTGGAGGCTCCAGATGT